>ULRE01060220.1_pt1 | contig 35635 bp, 29 predicted proteins | sample 1955141 | NCBI WGS metagenome assembly ULRE01 (sample SAMEA4835674, study PRJEB28245) | human gut metagenome | biome: gut microbiome; material: fecal sample | place: Denmark | collected 2008
AGGCGCTGAACAGACTGATGGCGTGGCTGTCATCAAAGCCGAGCTGATGGGTGAGATAGAGGATGAGTAAGGCACGCATGCCGTAAAAGCTGAAATATTCCCAGATTTGGATCGCAACGATGTAATAGATCGCGCGCGGCTGTGAGGGTGTTTTCATGTGTTCTCCTTGCAGCGTGAAAAAGGGAAGCGGCAAGCCACTTCCCTGTTGTGCATCGATTATTTGTTGTTTTCTTCTCTCAGCACTTTAACGGTGTAACGACCATCCGCCTGACGATAGGCGCCGTGGATATCGGTTTCGAAGCCCGGATAGTGGGCGCCGATTTCGCACAGCATCTGCAGGAATTCCAGCACCGGACGGCTCTCTTCGGTGATCATTTCACCCGGCATCACCAGCGGCACTCCCGGAGGATACGGCAGGATCATGTTGGCGTTGACGCGGCCCACCATCTCTTCGAGATACACCTCTTCGGTCTGACCGTGCAGCTCTTTCTGGAACGCGGCGTACGGCGTGATCATCATGGTTGGCAGCACTTCGAACGCGCGGAACATCAGGTCCGGCAGGTTGTGGTGCTCAATCAGTTTGTGAATGTTCTGCGCCAGTTCCTGAACGCGCATGTTTTCGTAGAATTCAGGATCTTCACGGTACAGCGACGGCAGCATGTTTTTCACCCGCAGGTTCAGGTCGAACGCGCGTTTGAAATCGGTCAGCGCGCGCAGCAGGCTCAGCGCTTTGGTTTTGTCGATACCGATGCTGAACAGGAACAGCAGGTTGTACGGACCGGTTTTTTCGACCACGATGCCGTGCTCATCGAGATACTTCGCCACGATGCTTGCCGGAATACCGAAATCATCCATGGTGCCGTCTTTCTTCATCCCCGGGGTCAGCAGCGTGACTTTAATCGGGTCGAGATACATATGTTCGTTATCGATGTTTTTGAAACCGTGCCACGCGCTGTCGGAGCGCAGCGGCCAGCATTCCGCGCCATCGATATGTTCCGGCTGCCAGACGTCGAAGAACCAGCCGTCGGATTCGCCTTTCAGGCGTTTAATCTCTTTACGGAACTTAATTGAACGTTCGATAGAGCCGTCAATCAGGCGCTTACCGGCGTTGCCTTTCATCATCGCCGCCGCGGTTTCCGTCGAGGCCACCACGCCGTAGTGCGGAGAAGTGGTGGTGTGCATCATGTAGGCTTCGTTAAAGGTTTCTTCGTTTACGTCGCCTTTAACATGAATCATTGATGCCTGAGAAAACGCCGCCAGCAGTTTGTGCGTGGACTGGGTTTCGTAAATCACTTTCCCTTCGACGCGGCCGCCGCTCATCCCGCATTTGCCTTCATAAATCGGCGAGAAGTTGGTGTAAGGCACCCACGCGGAGTCAAAGTGGATGGATTTCACATCCAGGGTTTTCTTGATGTAGTCCGTGTTGTACAGCAGGCCATCATAGGTGGAGTTGGTGATCACCGCGTGCACCGGCCAGGTCGCGTTCGGGGTTTCTTTCACGCGCTTCGCGATGGTCGCGTGCTGGAATTCGCTCTGCGGGATACCGCCGAGGATGCCGTAAGCGTTACGGGTCGGGCGGAAGTAGATTGGCGTAATGTCGCTCATCATCATCAGATGGGTCAGCGATTTATGGCAGTTACGGTCAATCAGCACGGTGCTACCGGCCGGGGCGGAATACATACCGACGATTTTGTTGGCGGTAGAGGTGCCGTTGGTCACCATGTAGCTGCGTTCTGCGTTGAAGACGCGGGCGATGTACTCTTCCGCTTCTTTATGCGGGCCGCTGTGATCCAGCAGGGAACCGAGTTCAGAAACTGAAATCGAGATATCGGATTTCATGGTATTGGAACCAAAGAAATCGTAGAAGATGCTGCCGACCGGGCTTTTCTGGAACGCGGTACCGCCCATGTGGCCTGGGGTACAGAAGGTATATTTGCCTTCACGCACGTATTTAAACAGCGCTTTGGTCAGCGGCGGCAGAATGGTGTCGATATACTCGTCGGTATTCTGTTTGATTTTGTTCGCAATATCTTCCGCCGCGCCCAGCGCATATTCGAAGAAGCGAACCTGCATGCGCAGATCGTTGAGGCTCACGTCCAGCGTTGAGTAAGTATTCGCAAAGGCGTACAGCGGCATATATTCGTTCATTTTGCTGATGTCTTCGCACAGTTCGAGATTGTATTTATCCCAGTCGAAGATCACGCCGCACAGACGCGCATTGTTTTCGATCAGTTTTAATAAGTCGTCACGGTCGTTCGGGTAGACAATACGGAAGTCCAGGCGTTCGAGGGCGCGATGCAGCTCACGGATGGGCTCTTCTTTGAAGTAAACACCCATGTGATTCATGATTGCGATAACGTTCATAGTCAAATCTCCAGATAAAGAAAGCCCCTCCCGCCACGTCGTGACAGGTGATGGAAGGAGCCTCAGGAATAGGGTTACGGATTAATGCGCGCTGGCGGTGCTGCTATCAGCGGAGCCGTCGTTACTCTGACGCTGGTGCATTTTGCGGCCGTAGAACATCAGGATGATCAGGCTGACGATAAAGGTGCCGGCCAGTTCGAAGGAGCTTGCCCCCATCAGGGCGATGAAACAGAACCCGCAGCCGAGGACGGAGCAAATCAGGCTGACGAAGTTGCGGACGTTAATGCCTTCGAAGCGAATCAGGTCAACGCAGGAGTAGAAGTAAGGCAGCATGGTCAGCAGAACCGCGATACCGGTCAGCTCGCCGAACAGGTCGGAGGCTTTCCCGCCGGTGGAGTTCATCAGGGTGATCAGCACCATCAGGACGGTCATTTTCACCGCGGCCAGCAGCAGGCCTTTTTTCGGGTTGCCGTTTTTATCCAGTTCACCGTAGATTTTCGGGAAGTTGCCGTCGTTAGCGGCGCGCACGCCGGCCTGGCCGACCAGCATCATCCACGAACCGAGAGAAGTCAGGCAGGCAAAGGCGGTAAAGGCCGACACCATCGGCGCAGCCCAGCCGCCAAGGATAGTCGATGCGCTGATAGCAAACGGCGCGCCGGACGCGGCCATCTCAGACGCAGGGTACATACCGGCGATGACCTGGGTCGCGGCGATATACACGATACCCGCCAGCGCGGTCCCCAGCATGGTGGCCAGCGGTACGGTACGTTTCGGGTTTTTCACCATCCCGGTACTGACGGCGGCAGATTCTACCCCGACAAAGGCCCACAGACAGAGAAGGATACTTTTCACCACCGCATGGCTATCCGTCGTGGCTGAGGTGTTCCAGTTTGCCTGATAGGTGGCAACGTCAAACCAGTGCCAGCCGACCACCGCGGTCATCACGACCGGAATAAGCACCAGCACCAGACCAATAGTCGTCAGGCGGCTTACCCAGGTACCGCCGAGCATATTCACGAAGGTGAATATCCACACGATGGCAATACAGGCAATACCTGCCGGTACCGGGTTATTTAAAATAGGGAAGAATGTTGATAAATAAGAGACGGCGGTAATGCCGATTGCCAGATTGCCGATCCAGTTCGCGTGATAATAAAGCACACCGGTCTGGAAACCGAACGCCGGAGATATTTCGCCGGCGTAGGCGATGGGGCCACCCTGCTGCGGGTTTTTGGTCGCCAGACGGGCATATACATAAGCCAACGACATCGCGCCAATAATAGATATCACCCAACCCCAAATGGCGATAGAACCGATACTCGCCAGGTTCGCAGGTAATAATGCAATACCGCTCCCCATCATATTACCGGCTACCACGCCGGTACAGGCAAATAGCCCGATCTTCTTGGCAGAACTCATGTTTGCTTTTCTCCTAAGTTTATTTGGGAGGTACAGATCATGATGATGAACCTTTTATTGACCCGACCAACTGCCAATCAGATTACGGATTAGTACGAGATAAGTCCTAAAGATAAAGTGAAATAACTGCAAACATCAGACAAATGATATTTTGACCTTTTTCGCGCAACATATCAGGATGACATATTGAGGTCAGGAAAAGATAAATATTAATAAATTACATGCATTTACGAACACAATTTTGTGTTGAAGATGTGTTAAAAACAAGCAAGAAAAGGATATAAAATATAACAACAGAGGCGCTCATGAGAAACATAAGTTTAACCTCACCACGGCCAAAACCATGACCATGATGAGGGTTTACTTATTCTGAAGCGAGGAAGTTATCGAGATACGGAACCACGCGGGTCACCGAGGTCTGAAATACCGCGTTTTCAATCCAGTAAAATGTATTCTCACCTGGACGTAAATTAAACGCCGTCAGGTAAGCATCGGCAGCTTCCCGGTTCTGCCCTTTCATTTCGTAGACCTTACCCAGCAGCACATAATTCATCCACGACATTTCCAGGTCAATGCCGGTATTAATCGCGCTGTAGGCTTCATCGACTTTGCCTTTGCCCAGCATATCTACCGTTTTAATCTGATAAAATATTGCCATGTCTTTAATCCCCGGCATATTACCCACCCGGGTTATTTCGCTGTAAAGATCGGCAAGCTGTTTATCATCCAGCGGCTGCTGAGAATGGCGTAATACGTCCACCAGCGCTTTTTCCGCCCAGGCATAGGTAAAGTCCGGCGACTGTTTATTCACGTCGGCAAGCAGGCTACTGGCTTTTCCGAGTGAATCGACGTCTCCATTCATTAATAGCTGATGCGCCTGATAGAAATGGGTAAGCGCGATACTTTGCGACGGCTGATATTGCTTTAACATCTCCTGCATCCGCGCCGGCCACGGCTGCTTCAGCGCCTCAGACAGGCTGCTCAGCAGGTCGTTCTGAATCGACAGCTGGTTGTCGCTGGTGACAAAGTAACGCTTATCCATCATGGTCGAACCGTCGGCGTTATCCACCACCTTCACCGACATAAAGCACTGCTGCGCGCGGTAGTGCCGCTGGTTGACGAACTCAATGGTCAGGGTTTTACCGGAGCTGCTCGGCTCATTGATGTTGTAGTTGGTTTTATCGTGCACCATAAAGGTGGAGAAGGTGTTCAGCGAGGTGGTAATCAGGCTCCCGAGACCAATGGCATAGGAGTGCTGCGATGACCAGTTGTTGCAGGCGCTGCCGCTGAGCAGGTGAATATCAACATCGCGCGGGTTGAGCAGCAGCCGCGTTTTCGTGACCGGCGGGCGCGACTCGAGGGTCGATAACGCCACCAGCGCCACGCAGCTCGCGAGGGCCAGCAGAAACAGGCCCCAGACGATAAACGTACTCAGCCGCTTGCGTTTTTCCGGCTTTACCACCGGCGCCATCTCTGGCGCAGCCGCCTCAGGCTGCGGGGAAACCGATGGCGCGTCCACGGCGACCGTCGGCGTTTCTGCCGGGATAACCGGCGTCAGTTCTTCCCCCTCTTCCGTACACCAGATCACCGGCACCGTTAGCTTATAGCCTCGCTTGGGTACGGTCGCGATATATTCAAGGCTGCCGTCGTCGCCATCTTTCAGCGACTTACGTAGCTCGGAGACGCTTTGCGTGACGACATGGCTGGTGACAACGTTGCGGGTCCAGACATTATCGATGAGCTCATCCCGGCTGAGTACTTCCCCAGGATGACGGGCAAAGAAAACCAGAAGATCGATTAAGCGCGGTTCGAGAGTTAGCTGACGCCCCTTGCGGCTAATTTGGTTAACAGAGGGAGTAACCAGCCATTCTCCAACGCGAACAACAGGTTGTTGCATAAAAAAGAGCCCCAGGACGAAACGGGAAAGGCGCGATGATATCACATTTACCCTACCTATTAATGATAGGGGTCATGACCATGAACGCAATATATTCATCTTCGTTTTTGACGACTGGCAAATTTTCATTTGCTAAAGGCGTTTTTTTGCCTCACAGCGACGTTTCTTAAGCGTGCGAAAGCTTACCCTTTTTCGCGCGATTTTCCCGGATTGTGTGACCTGAGCAAGGCTTAGGCGCGACAATCGTCGCCCATCCGCGGGGATATGCTATTTTTAGGTCGCCCGACAGAGATCGGACCGCCGAACAGATGGCCGAAAACAGTGCCTCACCCGCAGCGTAAGGAATGTCGACGATGACCTGGAAATTAGTTAAGCAAATTGTGCACGATGACGCGTTAAGAAAGAGCTTCATTGACCTGGCGATTAAAACCTTCGATCTCTCCTTTAAAGAGTGGTACCGCAAAGGCTACTGGACCGACGCCTATATTCCCTACGCCCTGGTCAGCAACAATAAAGTGATTGCTAACGCCTCCGCCAATATTATCGACCTGATCTGGCAGGGCGAACCCCGCCGCTATATCCAAATCGGCACCGTAATGACCGATATCGATCATCGCAATCGGGGCCTCGCCGGGCAGCTTGTGAATGAGATTTTGGCGGACTGGCAGGATAAAGCCGACGCCTTCTTCCTGTTCGCTAACCCGACAACCGTTGATTTTTACCCGAAATTCGGCTTCGAGCGCACCGACGAGCATCAGTATATTATGCCGGTAGTACCGGCAGCGGGCGATTTCCGCAAGCTCGATATGGATCGGCCGGAAGACGTTGCGCTATTGCAGCAGTATTATCAAAAATCGAATCCGTTTTCGCAGCTGCGGGTGCAGAATAACTTCGGTTTATTGATGTTCTACTGCTCCGCCTTTATGCAGCACTTCGTCTATTATTCCGAGAAAAACCAGGCGATCGCGATTGCGATGCAAAACGGTCCAGCGCTGATCTGTTTTGATATTTTCTGCGACAGTGGCCGCTCCCTGTCGGCCATTATCAACCAGCTCGCCGATGACAATACGTACCAGGCTATCCTCGGCTTTACCCCCAAAGAGAATCGGACCGGCGAGTATGAGAAAATCGAAGGCGAAGATCTTCTGTTTATCTACGAGCAAAAAGAAAATATTTTCAAAGAGAATAAGCTGATGTTCCCGCTTTTATCCCACGCCTGAGGCTGCGCTTAATGCCAATAAGGCCCTGCCCGGGCCTTATTGCGTCAACAGCCACTGCTCGAACGCCCGTAGCGCCGACTCGTTGACGCCGTTTTCCAGCGGCTTCACCAGGCAAAAGCGCTTGCTCAGGCTGCGGGCCTGCGGCCAGGGCGCAGCCAGTAGCCCGTTTTCGATCGCGTTTTCGACGTACACATGGGGCACCAGCGCAACGCCCTGCCCGGCCAGCGCGGCGGCTATCGCCATCTCATGCAGATCGTAGCGCACCCCCTGCGCCGGATTATCCAGCGCGATCCCGCACTCTTCAGCATAGCGCTGCCAGGCGTCGGGATTCTGTCGTCGATGAATTCGCGGCAGCGCGTGCAGTTGGCTGACGAGATCTTCTTCCGTGAGTAGCCCGGCGTGGCATACCGGTACCAGCCTCTCTTCAAACAGAAACTGCATACGCATTCCGGCCCAGGCGGGGTGTTCAAAGTGAAGCGCCGCGTCAAAACCGCTGCCGGTGAGGATAAACGGGTCGGTTCTGACCGCGATATTCAGCGTGATATCCGGATGCCGGTGCTGAAAATCCCCCAGCCGGGGAATGAGCCAGCGGCTGGCGAAGGTCGGCGGCGCGGCGATTTCCAGGCTTCGGCTGCCGTCCGCGGCCCCCATCAGATATTGAGTGTCCCGTTCAAGGCGCTCCAGCGTTTCGCGCACATGGTGCGCATAGCGCGCGCCGTTAGGATTCAGCCGTACCCGGCTCCCCGTCCGCTCAAACAGCCTGCAGTTCAACAGCGATTCCAGACGGGCGATTTGCCGACTGATCGCCCCTTCGGTAAGCGACAGTTCTTCCGCCGCGCGGGCAAAGTTACCGTGCCTGGCGGCAGCCTCAAAAGCCTGCAAAGAGGCGCTGCTGGGGAGTTTTTTTCGCACGATGACCACCTCTGCTGGATTTTGCATTAATGACAAAATGTCATTGAGGGATGAAATAATATCGTTTCAGAGCGCTCAATACACAACGTAGCATGATCAAACGTCAATATCATCACGCCATCATGCAGAGGTCAGCCCATGTTATATATCGTTGAGTGCAGCTACGCCGACCCGGAAAGCGAAGCCGGCTGGAATCGATTTTACAGCCAGCACAAGCTGCCGGCGCTGGTATCCGTCAGCGGGTTCCGCGCTTCGCAGCGCTTCCGGGCGCTCTCCTCTGGCTGCCCGGTCTATCTTGCCATCCATACTATCCATGATGCTGACACCATCGCCAGTGAAGCGTATCGCCATAAAGGCGGCGGCGACTTTGCGCGCTGGCAGGCGCATATTCGCGACTGGCGGCGAAACCTGTATCGGTACAGCGGGGTGTTCCCTGCCGTCTCTGAGGAGGATGTTTTGCTGCTGAGCCCGGAGCCGCTGGACTTTGTGGACTCGGAGCTGGGGTATCAGCCGACAAGACTTCCGGCCGCCGGGCTGGATAATAACCCGTCGCTGCGCGTGGTATACGTTCTGCCGCGCCGGGAGGCGATGCTACTTGCGGGACGGGAAAAAGCCTGGATCTATGAACCCATGGCCGGTCAGCTGCAAAGCCCGGCTGAAAAACAGCCAGCATCACGCTAAGAGGTTTTTATGCGCAATTCATCTTTTGTCACCCGCCAGATTGGCGATTTTCAGGTGACTGCCCTTAGCGACGGCAGCATGGCCGCCGGCCTGGCGCTGCTGTCCGGCATCGATAGCGGCGATGCCGCACAAATCCAGCGCGATGCGGGCGTCATCGACCCCGGCACTATTGACATTAATGGCTATCTTATCCGCGGCCGGGGAAGAACGATTCTGGTCGACGCGGGGACGGGAGGCGGCGTGCTGGAAACCAGTCTGCGGGCGGCGGGAAGTGCGCCAGACGACGTTGATACCGTCCTGCTGACCCACGCTCACCCGGATCATATCGGCGGCCTGCTGGATGCCAACGGCGCGCCGCGCTATCCCAACGCTCGTCTTCATCTGCATCCTCTGGAAGCGGAGTACTGGCAGGATGACGTCATGTTAAGACGGGCTAATGAGCGCGGGCAGCGAAACTTCGCTCTCGCCCGCCGCACCCTGGACGCGTGGTCCCGGCGCCTCGGGTTTCTGGAGGATCGCGAAGTCGTCGCGGGTATCTATCCGGTCTGGTTACCCGGACATACGCCGGGCCATAGCGGGTTTCGCATTGACGCCGCCGGGCAAAGCCTGCTGATTTGGGGCGATATCGTCCACTTTCCGCATATTCAGGCCGCGCGACCCGCCGCCGCTATCGCTTTTGATTGCGATCCCGTACAGGCCAGAGCGACGCGGGAAGCGATTCTCGCCCAGGCCGCCAGCGAAAACCTGCTGATTGCCGGTATGCATCTTGGCGGGTCGGGGTTTGCCCATATCGTACCGACTTCGTGCGGCTATCGTATCGATGATTCTCAGCAGTAGATGGGAAGCTGGGCGGTGAGGTCCGCCTTTGCTTATCCGATTAAGATTTTTTTTCGCCTGATGAAAGATTGAACTGACTCGCGTTTATTTTCCCATATAAATATAAAATTCAGTTTTATTTTAAATGAATTTAAATTTTATTTTCCAATAAAATATGACATTAAGGAAAATCTATGCGCAATACCTTCAGACCTGCACGCGGCATGCTGGCATTGGCAATCGCACTAGCCGGGCTCGCAGGCGGCTGTAATGACAGCGGCGGAACCGTCGATAACCAGCACGATGCGCCCGCCTCCGCGCCACAAAATGTCATGGTTCCGATACTGTCTGCCGATGTAAACAGCCTGGTGCTGGTCTGGGAAAAACCGGAGTCTGAGACCGAGCAGGTGGTGGACTACGCCGTCTATCGTCAAGGCGAGCGGCTGGGCCTGGCGCGTGAAAATCAAAACCTTTTTTCCCCGGCAAAGCCCTATATTGATAACTTCTATCAGCGGATCGCCAGCGACGGCTGGCAGCAGAAAATCGATCTGCGCAGCTTCACGGCCACCAACCTGCAGCCGGATACGGAGTATGCCTTTACGGTGCGCGCGGTCTACGCCAATGGCCAGGAATCTCCGGACAGCGCGGTGGTTAAAGCGCAAACCCGCAAAACGCCGCACGTCATCGAAGCCAGCACATTCGGCGCGAAGGGTGACGGCACCACGCTGAATACCCAGGCGCTGCAGCGGGCCATTGATAGCTGTACCGTCACGCACTATCCTCAGGGCTGCAAGGTGCTGATTTCCGGCGGCGAATTCAAAACTGGCGCGTTGTTCCTGCACAGCGATATGACCCTGGAGATTGCGGCTGGCGCCACCCTGCTGGGTTCGGACGATCCGGCCCAGTATCCGCTTGATAAAGGCTATTACCTCTATCCCTATAGCGATCATCCGCAGCCTCGCCGCCCGCCGTCATTAATTAACGTGCTGGGCGCGGACGATAAGGGCGAGTCTCCGGCCGGAACGTTTCGTAATATTCGCATCGTTGGGAAAGGCACGATTGACGGCAACGGCTGGACCCGCGGCGTCAAAAGCGGCGGCGATGCGACAATTAGCGACGAATTGGGCAACGCGCTGCCGCAGTACCGGGCCAGCAATGCCAAAAAAGTCGGCGCGGACGGTATTCTGGCAAAGCATCAGACCGAAGCGGCTATCGCGGAAGGGATTGAAAACAATAGCGCCTATAAAAACCGCCGCTCCAGCCTGATGACCTTGCGCGGCGTGCAAAATCTCTACCTTGCCGGACTGACTATTCGTAATCCCGCTTTCCACGGGGTGATGGTGCTGGAGTCAGAAAATATTACCCTGAATGGGCTTGTGCATCAGACCTTTGACGGCAATAACGCCGACGGCGTCGAGTTCGGCAATAGCAAAAACGCGTTTGTCTTCAATAACTTCTTTGATACCGGAGATGATTGCGTTAATTTTGCCGCCGGGTTTGGTAAAGGCGCGAAAACGTTTCATCAGCAGCCGCAAAGCGCGGCGTGGATTTTTAATAACTATTTCCGTAAAGGCCACGGCGCCGTGGTGACGGGTAGCCATACCGGCGCGTGGATCGAAAACGTTCGCGCCGAGGATAACGTCATGTATATGACCGACGTTGGCCTGCGCATAAAGAGCCGCCCCTACTATGGCGGTGGCGTGCGGGAGGTGCTGTTCCGTCATAACGCGATGAAAGATATCGCCAAAGAGCCGTTTGTTTTTACTATCAAATACAGCGCCGACGTAAATGATACGACCCCTGCCGACGAGCCCGCTCAGTTCCGCGACATTCAGGTGCAGGATGTGACCGTCGATGGTACTTCGGCTAAGCACAGCATCCTGATTGACGGCATGACGGTAGCCGAAATGGCGGAGTCGTTTGGTATTCACTATTCTCGCGATGCCTATCATCAGAATCTGCGTTTTTCCAACGTCAGCTTCCGTAACACCAAAGCAACCAATATCTCTTTCCTGCACGACAGTCAGTTCGATGAGGTAACCTTCGCCAACACGCCGCAGGCCTGGGAATTTTTCGCCGTCAATGACGTAATGCTCGCCGACAGCCTTCATCAGCAGAGCATCACCCGTGGGGAGAACGACAAGGTGATCCTTGTGGGCGCAACGAAGTAATGCCGTTTCCGGCGGCTCCAGTCGCCGGGAATTAACCCGTAAGTCACATCAGAACAAATATATGGCGTTTATCTATCCATAGTAAATACGCAGGTCATCACCGGTGAATTGAGCGTTCCCCAGACAATGTAGTCCCTGTTCCGGGTAAAAATAAAGATGGGTGATTTTCCGGACAATCCCATGATATCATAAATAGGTATAATGAGATCATCAGGAATACTTCCATATCTATTATCGATTTTATCACCCGGTAATATTTTGTATCGTCCCTCACCATCGGCCATATAATCAAAGGCTATATCCTGCGAAAGATAGTACGATTCATCACCATCGACTATCTTTCCAGACAAAGAAACATAGCCACTATTATTGCTCATATCAAATAAAACATGGCCGTCAAAAGTGTATGAATCGTTCAATGATGAAATAGTAAAGTAAACATTTGCCTCACATGTTTTAATTTTATTTTTCTTATTCAGTAAAATCAGTAGATAAATAATCAGAGCGAAGACCGCGCAGAACAAAAAAACAAAGCACAGGTAGAATTTATTCTTAGTCATGCTGCCTCCACTGATTAGCGTAAAAATTATGACAATAGAGCGTCTTATGGCTTATGCTATTCACAGGGCAAAATGATGTAAAAACGGCGCCAGATTTACCATGAAGGACCCTTCTTTGGACATAAACGATTAGTCTGGCCGGACTACTTTGACAGTGTTCAAGCAGCCCAGGATGATGCATCTCCATTAGATTAAGAACTTTTTCCTGCATTCTCTCGGGGATGGGAACAGACGATTTTAATTGACAGTTGCCGATACGAGTCAGATTGTCGGACTCTTTCAAACGAATAGATGGAACAACAACTTCATATTTAGCAAGCAAAATAAAAAAAAGGCTGGGGATTAGTGCTAAAATACCTCCACGTATCAGATAACTAAACCAGTGGTAACGGGTTCGCCGTGGAGGAGATAGCCCGTTGCTGACTTCATTGCATAGTTTAATTTTGATATCTGCAGACAGATAAAAGCCAACGCCAGGATTTGTCAAAATAATATTCTCTGTTCCCGTCAGGGATGATAGTTTCTTTCTGAGAATACTAATATATTGGTTTAAAGATGAATTTGAAGCTTCGAGCCCACGAGACTCCCACACCCTCTCTAACAGGCTTTGCCGAGGAACAATCTCACCGTGGGATTCAATCAGTATGGCCAGAATATGATTGGCCGTTTTCGTTAATTGGTGCTTATCCGTTACGCCAATATCAATACGAATAAGCTCACCAGACTCAGCATTATAAATCAGTTTGTTTTCAATTAAGTACTTCATAATTATTCTGCATCCTGTGAATACCTGAGTATGCTGCGGTAAGACAAGCTCTGAACGTGTTGAGCCCTGTAGCATCCCGGGGAAATTGAAGTCTTGTAAACACATCATACCAGGTCTCGAGAGGTATGCTACCCAACAGTCAGGCGTATGCATTCAGATCCCTGATATAATTAGCCTCCTGTCCCCCTGTTGACGATACAGGAATGAGTAAAGAGGTATCGTATTAATAAACCAATAGTATCAATAAACACAATGAGGAATGTTATAAGAACAATCATTTTATGTTAATTATGTGTACAACATCATATTAATCATCGCCGATGAAACAATAAAAAAACATTCAACAAATTCAGAAACAACTCATAATACAAAAACACACATAGCATTAAAAAATAATATTTCACAGTGCTTAAATGGCAATAAAAAACCTTTAAATTTTCGCATAAAAAATCTCTTAGAGTTTAAAGCGAATTATAAAAAACTAAAAATTAATACATTAAAATCTTTGCATTTATAATCACTAAGAAATTAACCTGCGATTGAATTATTTTTTTCTTGCCTATATATTTGAGAACAGCAGTATTCAGTCACTCAAAGAAAATACTTCGTAGATTTACAGCCAAATAAACATTAAGAATCAAGAGAGGATTATGTATAGTTATCGCTGGGCCAAATTCCTTATTGCAGGCGCAAGGTACAATGATAGCCAAGTTCTACTCGTGGAATTATATATCCACCGCGAGTCAGATGGCATCATTAAACCAGGAGTTTGCAGAAACAGACAATGGGTATTAAGCCATTTGGTTAATGGCTCAACTTTATTTACTTTAAATCAAAATAATAATAAGTGGCAAAAAAAGGATCGAATAATACTCAACCAAGTTGCTGGTAGATATTATATCAGGACGCATCCCTCTCCTCATCCCGGAGATGATATAGGCTATCATTTTACTCAAGGCTGTATGATATAAATTAAAAACTAGTTTTAGCAACTACAGGTATAATGACAATGTGGAAAATATGTTCGATTCTGGATATTATTCGCAGTAGCAATGAGAAACCATTGATAATAATTGTTAACGACAGTATGCATCTCCGGCTTATCAGACCATCTCTCTCATGTGAACAAATTAGGAAGATAAGCATCGAACAACTTGAGGAAATCATCATCAGAGAATTGTAAAGTCCTGGGCTGACGCTAAATTATATCATTAATCATTTTAATTCTTCATTTTCACTATCATTACGCTTACCAATACACCCGATATCGGGTGTATTGGTACCGCCAACATAAAAGAGAACAAGCGGCCACATAATCCACATTTTTATACTAATCAATGTTCAAGAGCGAGCGCGTAGACATGCTCAACATGAGACAGATCGTGGTATAAGTCAGGTAAGGTCATTTTCTGGCGAACAACCATTTTTAAATTAACCTCAATCTTTCCCTTTTTAATGTCTCTAATCGTAATATTCTCGATAATATTTTTTTGCTGATGAATACGGCTTATCAGCTTTTCAAGGGCCCCTCGTTCATCAAGAACCACCCGTACTTTCACTTTTCCAGGGAACTGATTTTTAGTTTGCAGGAATATAATGAATGGGCTTAATTTTATCGCCAATAAGAACAAACCCGTGGCGAAAAAAGCATGAAAATAAAAACCGGCGCCGCAGGTAATTCCAATCCCGGCTGATGCCCAGACAATGGCCGCCGTCGTCAGGCCTGAAATAGCATCGTCGTGGCGATGCAGAATCACTCCCGCCCCCAGAAAACCGACGCCGCTGATAATCTGGGCCGCCAGGCGCATCGGATCGCTACGGATGTTCATCGAAATTTCAGCATAGTATTCCGCCGACTGTATTGAAACGATGGTTAACACACAGCTGGCGACAGATAAAATGACACAGGTTTTGAATCCGACAGGTTTCCCTTTCGATTCTCTTTCCAGGCCAATGATGCCTCCCAGAATAAACGCAATGCTGATTTTGACGATGGTCAATAACGGAAACCATCCGTGATCGACGATCGTGGCGGCCAGATTATTCATATCTTTACCTTAATGAAAGATCCGTTATCAATCAGGAATTCGCTTTCTTCAATTCGAGATCCGTTTTGCGTTTTGACAGATCGTCGCGGAAGAAAATCAGGAAGAAGACGCTCACTACCGCGGCCACACCGGCTGAAACTAACCAGAATGTTTCCCATTGCGGTAACGCTTCCGGCCCTTGCTCAGTCACGGTAGTGTTAAAAATCTGCCCGCAAACGGTAGAAGCAAACAGCAGCCCGACGCCGTTGGAGACGATAAATCTCAAGCTTTGCGCCTGCGCTTTGATCTCTGGCGCGGCTTTGCGGTCAACATAAATATCGCCGACGGTAAAGAAAAAGTCCCAGCAGAATCCCTGTAACATCAGGCCGATCAGCACAAACATCATGTTGGCATCCAGCGAGGCATGAGCAAACAACAGCGTGCGGATGATCCAGCAAACGGCCCCCAGCATCAGCGTGATTTTAAAGCCGGCTTTTAGTAAGAAGAACGACAGCAGGAACATAAAAATCACTTCGCAGGCAATCCCGATCTGCATCATTGATGCGGCATTATCGAACCCCAGCGCTTTCAAAAAGACCGGAATATAGGCGGAATATGCAGTTTTGGGGATCATTAAGACAAAGATACTCAGCATCAGCACGCTGAAGCTACGATCTTTGAAGAGTGCCAGAGCATCGAGACATAACAGATCGCGCAGCGCAAAAGCGTTTCCTTTTGCTTTTGGCGGCGTATTCGGCAATGTGAAGCAATATAAGCCCAGGACGGCGCCGGAAGCTGCCGCAATATACCAGGTAACTGTGTTGCCGGAATATCCCATTTCACCAATGATAAAGCCGATTGCCATAAAGCCGAAGGTGCCAAAAACGCGGATGAATGGGAAATATTTAACCCCATTGATATGGCTGAAACTGATACTGTTAGCCAGCGCCGTTGTCGGATAAAACAGCAGACCGACCAGGAAAATCATGGTCAGCGTCATGCCGGTATTTTGTGCTTCAATAAATTGCGGAACAAACAGCAGAACGCCAGCATTGACTAAGTGCAGGATCGCCATGACCTTTTGTGATGCAAAGAAGCGATCGGCCACCATACCAATAAATAACGGTGAAATAATTGTCGCTAATCCGAGCAAGGCATAGGATGAGCCGATTATGGTCGCCATTCCATAGGTACTTAATACCAGCCCCATGGTCATATTCCAGGCGCCCTGCATAAAGTACTGTATGAACATCATAATTAACAGGCGTGGTGTTTTATTAAGGTCCATATTGCATATCCTTTATTGGTTAATGCTCAGGTTAAGCCCGTCCCAGGCGACAAGAATGTTCTCTTTATCACATGCTGCTACTAGCTCATCGTGCAGGAGACCGCCGCTGTGTGAAATATGCGAGACGACAAGTTGACTTGTTTTCTTCAGGCAGCCCAGTTCCGCCAGTCTGTCTCTGGCAGCGAACACCGTTTCCAGACTCATATGGTTATTGGTACGGTTTTCTCCATTAAAGCCGTAGGTACACTCCAGAACGGCCAGATCGATTTTTTTACCTTCCAGCCACTGCCAGGTGAGCTCAGGAAACCAGCCAGAGTCATGACCGTAAAAAATTGACTGGCCCTCTTTTTCGATAAACCAGGTATAACAAAGCTCCCATTTAGCATGGTTAGCCAGCAGCGGAGTTATCCGATAACCACGGGTTTCTACGGTGACGAAGGGCACCAGGCAATGAAAGGCAAAGCGCTCTGCGCTATAGCCCGGCAAAACCTCTGCCGCACCGTTAATCGCACGATCGTTACCAAAGATATTCAGCGGATGGTTAATCTCAAATCCGTAACCCTCCATTCGGCTGAAAAGATCGCCGACGTTGAAATGATCGGGATGAGTATGGGTAAACAGAAGCGACCTGATTTCAGTTGCGTCCATGCCGTCGCGCAGCAGCTGCTGGCTAAATTCCGGCGCGACGTCAATCAACAGTTGATCATCAATAATCGCGGAAGAGTGTGTACGAATGTCTTTTCCCTTACGTATACGGGCTTGCTGACAGTGCTCGCAGCGGCAAAACGGGTTAGGTATTCCTTCAGACGCTGCCGTTCCCAGAAAATGGATCTTCATGATTTCCTCTTATCACTAACAGGTTGCTGTTTTTATCATCAGAAATGTAATAAAACGTAATTGGAACGTGTCAATTATGGTTCTGCCGTTTAACCGGAACAACAATCTTTTACCCCAGAAGTGATCCCCTTCAAAAACTTACTTAATTTATCTTAAATTTCAATAAATTATCATTTTTACCATATGGTTAATCATCTCAAGCCGGAAAAGATTAATATTCCTAATGTCTATAAATCACACAAATTTATTTTGTAACGTTCAAATAATACCGGCAACGATAGTTTTCAGATGTATGCCGTGCTAGCATCAACGTATGAGGGTAAGGATTAAAATATGCCGACAATCAAAGACATAGCAAAGCTAGCCGGTGTATCACACGGCACTGTCTCGAACGTACTTAATGGCAGAGGAAATGTCAGCGTTGAGAAGATTGAAGCGGTTCAACGAGCGGCTAAGGAAGTGGGCTATCAGTTAAATGCGCAGGCGCAATCGTTAAGAGCCAGTAAAAGCCAAGGGGTGGCGCTACTGCTGCCAGACATTAATGCGGAGCAGTATTACCAGCTTTACCGGGGCTTACATCAGGTCTGTCAGCCATCATTAAGCGAACCGCTGGATCTTTACCTGACCAACGATCTGCCCAACCTGGAACTGGAGATTCTGCAAACGCTGGCGGCAAAATCTTACCAGACCATTGTTACCGTCAGCTGCCTGAGCAATAGCCAACCTTATTATGAAATGCTCAAGCTGCCCGCGGAACAGATCCTTTTTGCATACCGGCAACCTACCGGAGCTGACAACTATTTCAGCCTCGATTACGTCACTGCGGGTAAACACCTTGCGAGAAGAGCGCTCGCGCAGCGGCCGGGCCATATCGGTATCTTCTGCGAACCCCTTGAATATGCTCATAGCGCATGTTTTATTCAGGCGATACAGGAGACCTGCCGGACAGTCAGTCCGCAGGCTAAGCTCACCGTGTTATCCTCGCAGGCGGGCGAGTCTAACACCGTAGCGTTTGATTTTTTCCGCGGGGTTCCCCCCGATATTTTCATCACTCAGGATAGTGATAAAACGCGAGCCGTGACGCAGGCAGCCTGGTTTGGTAGCGCGCAGCCCTGTCCGCAGATACTGCAGTTGAGTGATAATCTTCCGGCAGCCTTCGACGGCGTCACAAACTACCAGATGGACTATGGTCGCCTGGGTACCGCCATCGCTTCCCATATTCGCCAGCCTAAAAAACAGGTAACGCATCGAATTCTGACAAATAGCGGATTTTCATTAGATGGCCAATCCGTCCAGCCGCCTGAGACCGAGGCGACGCTGAATATGTTAATTTTGCCCAGCCCCTCAACCGATGCGCTGAAAAAGCTGTTACCTCACTTTTATCGTCAGACCGGTATCAAGGTAAATCTTGCGGTTTATCCTTATGATGAAGTGTTTGAAATTCTTTCCCATCTTCATCTGCATCCTTATTACGATCTCCTGCGCATCGATATGGCCTGTTTTCCCTGGTTTGCAGAAAAAGCGTTATTGCCGCTGGAGTCGATTTCCCCTGCGCTGCCGCAGCTGCTGACTCATTTTTCTGACCAGATTCGACAGCACTTCAGCATAGTGAATGGCACCGCATGGGCCATCCCCTTTGATGCCAGTATGCAGCTTCTGTTTTACCGACGCGATCTCTTTGAAGATGCGACGTTAAAACGGATGTTCTACGAAACGACGGGCAAAGAGTTGACGCTACCCAAAAACTTTGCGCAATTTGATGAGTTAGCGGCTTTCTTCAGTCGCCTGCATCAGCCGGATAACAGGCTGCGCCCGATGGGCACGGCGGTGACCTTAGGCAGCTCAGGGCTTATCGCCACGGAATATCTACTGCGTTATTACGCTCTCGGCGGACGTCTGGTTTGCGAAGGCGAACCGGTTCAACTGGAGACTTCGCTTGCCGCTACGGCGCTTGAACAATACCTGCAACAGCTCTCCGTCGCCGTGAATCTCTCAGGAGAATGGTGGAGTGACGCCGTTAAGCAGTTTGAGCGCGGCAACCTCGCCATGTTGATCATGTATCTCAATTTGTTCAACGACGTCGCGCATAGCCCTATCGCCCCCACTATCGGCTATGCTTCAGTCCCGGGACAGCTTCCACAGTTGGGAGGGGGATCCATTGGGATGTCCCGCTACAGCAAAAAGAAAAAACAGGTTGAGCAGTTCTTCAGCTGGCTTTATTCCGATGAAATTGCGCGTCATCTGGTTCTGCTCGGAGGAAACTGCGCCTGGTCAGGAATTTGTCACGATCAGAACGTCCTGAACCTCTATCCATGGTTTAATTTATTGAATGAAAAGGGCATGGTCGGGATAAGAGAGTCGCAGGGAACGCAGGGTAAGCCCTTCAACCTGCGCCAGGCAGAAATTATTATCGGCCAGGGTGTGACTAACGCGATTAATGGGATTATGGATGTCTCTCAGGCCGTGGAATACATTAACAGGCGAATAAAAAATGAAACCGGCGCCTGAGGCCGGGAAAACGAGCGAGCCTCTGCCCTTTTCTCAGAGAGTCTGCGTGTTGCCAGACTCTCCGAAACCAGGTCCAAGAGCAAAGTAACGTTGCGTTCCCAGCGGGGATAAATATCTATATTTGTTGGGATTGACGCCAGCGTTTAATCATCTCTTGAGTGACTTCTTTCTTATAACAAACTGGCGCATAACCTCCTGCTTTACTCCAGGCGCTGCGCCTGCCACAGGAACTGCCGTTTCTCGCCCGATTAAACGGACAAGCGCAAACGCCAGGATAAGAAGCAATAGAAGCCTCAATAATTTGCTGCTTAACTTGATCATCATTTAATTGCGGTGCTTTAGCGGCAGCAGCGCTGGCTATAAAAGCACACAGTAATACTAACACGGCGGTACCGAGTCGTTTAACGGCCATAAAGATTGCTCTCGTGAGAAAGGACAACTCAAATTACCCGGCAGAAGGAAAAAACATATTGTTCTTTCTCAATAGTGCCGAATATCTCTGAAAGTATTTTTTTGTAGTGTCACAAGAAATCGTTATGCCTGCCTGCAGGTTGCTCGCAGATCCTTTACACAAAAATGCCATAAGGCCATAAAGGCTCGAATCTTATTCCGTGCTTATTCATTACCTTTAGCTTGAATATATTCGCTGAACGTCATTTTTCGAATCGCGAATCCGAGCTGAAATTTTACGGAAGCTATCTTTCCATTCAGCAGGTAATTTTTCACCTGAGCTATCTTACAAGCCATACTATAAGGAATACGCCCAAGCTTTTCGGCCAGCCAGAAGAGATGATCGCCTATTTTCTCCGTTGGAATAGGGTCTAATACTTCCCGTAGGATGGACTCATCATTGTCATTCCAGGCTATGCCAGCGTTTGGAAAACGTGGCTCGATAACCTTTTCTTTCTTTTCTTCACTCTTTTTAACCGACGAGGATTTTTGTGGAGAAAGTATAGCAACACGTCTTTTATCGCCCCGATGGCGGCAATAGCCCGGACCAAATCAAGGCGTTCTGTGCGTGTTAAAAAATTTTCATCACAAATTAAATTATTCAGCAAATCGATTATATCACTCAGCTCACCTTCAATTATATGATCCGACCCGACATATTGTGTGATTCAATAATGAATATATTAACGCAAATATTTTAAAGTATATCTACTTATTTTACCAGGTATCTCTCAATCATCGTAAGGCCTACTGCTGTAGCTAATTGATACAATCCTCCGCCATTAATGAGTATGTATTATCTCTCTTTTGGCTCTGCCGTTTCTTTCTTTGGTAGATTGAGGGCTATGAGTCCCTCATCCTCCCAGGAACGAAATGAGCCCTTTAAAGGCTTATGTGCAGCTCTGATTCGGTTAGACCTACGTCAACTTCGATAGGGATAGTAAAAGAAAAACACTAATTCCAGGAAGTAAAAAGGTAAGGAAAGAGGATTCTTAACGAGAAAATGGTACGCCCTACAGGGTTCGAACCTGTGACCTACGGCTTAGAAGTGCGAAGGTTATATGCTTTTAAGGCTCTAAATAATCACCTAAAAATAAATAAATTTCTTTATAAACATGATAATAACTGAAATGTCGTGTTGATGTAAATTGATCGATGTTGATGCTTATAGCTCTAATTTACTTACACCAGCCGTTACATTAGAATTCGGTGTAAGTATTCTTTCAGGAGGCAACAAATGGCGCTTGCCAGACAAAAACTCACCTTTGAACGGTTGCGTAAATTCGAGCTGACTGACGGAAAATCACAAGAGTTTCTTTGGGATTCAGACGTAACAATGCTGGCTTGCCGTGTAACTAAAGGGACAAAAGCATTTATCTTCCAGAGTGTGTTTCTTGGTAAAACTCTACGTATGACGATTGGCAAGATTAGTGACTGGAAAATTGATGATGCCCGTAGTGAAGCACGGCGACTTCAGACGCTTATAGATACAGGGATAGATCCCAGAATTGCTAAGGCCGAGAAAATTGCTGCCGTAGAATCACAGCAGGCTGAATCACGCAGAGGGAAAGTTATGTTCTCTGCCCCATGGGAAGAATACCTAAAGGAACTGAAAACGGGCATCAGTGCCAAAACTAAACGCCCTTATTCTCCGCGATACCTTGCGGACCATATCAGGCTTTCTGACCGTGGTGGGAATGTCAGAAAGGTGGGTGGTGGTTTAACTATTGCCGCGCCGTTAGCATTTTTCCTTGATTTACCGCTATCTGAAATCTCTCCAGTTCTCATTACAGAGTGGCTAACAAGGGAAAGGCAGACCCGCCCAACCGTTACGGCCAATGCTTACCGTATACTTCGTACATTCTTGAAATGGGTAAATGACCATAAGCTGTATCAAGGCATTATTCTTTCCGACATCACGCAAGATCGCAATGTCAGAAAAATGGTTCCGGTTTCAGCCAGCAAGGCCGATGACTGTCTTCAAAAGGAACAGCTGGAAGGTTGGTTCGCAGAAGTAAAGCGGCTAAGCAATCCGGTGATCTCAACTTATCTTCAAGTTCTTTTGCTGACAGGTGCAAGGCGTGAGGAAATCGCATCCCTTAGCTGGTCCGATATTGATTTCAAATGGTCCAGTATGCGTATTAAAGATAAGGTCGAAGGTGAACGAACGATTCCACTGACGCCATATGTCTCATCTATTTTGTGTGAACTTGCCAAGCTTTCGAATGTTGACACTAGTACTGACGGCTGGGTTTTCTGTAGTGATAGTAAGAGCGGTAGAATTGTTGAGCCGCGAAAGGCGCATAATCGAGCATTAAGTCAGGCAAGCTTGCCACATATCAGCCTTCATGGTTTACGTCGTAGCTTCGGTACTCTGGCCGAATGGGTCGAAGTGCCAACAGGAATTGTTGCTCAGATAATGGGGCATAAACCTAGTGCTTTAGCGGAGAAACACTATCGCCGCCGCCCATTAGATTTATTAAGGAAATGGCATGAAAAAATTGAGAGGTGGATCTTACAGCAAGCAAATTTTGCAAAAAAATAACCGTTGATATGTGTTGATTTCATTTAATATCAATAGATTACAGAGTCACACCTATTGTTGACATAAGTATATTTTAAGGTTTAAATTCCATCGTCCACTTTTAAATCAGGAGATATAGCATTATGTATAATTCTTTGATGAGTTCTGCGCAAACAAGCTCACAGGCTCGAATAGTACGAGCCGTGCGTAAGATCATAGTTGTTCGTTCGAGTAAGCAGCGACAAACCTGTGCTGAGTCCATATTTCAGGAAAGACAGATGAACATCAGGATTCGAGCTGCTCTTGGACACCTTAATGAAAAAAACTCTGTATACAAAAAAAACAATCGTGATAAAACTTTGGGAGTTTTTTTTGCACGTAACATCTCGCACAAAAATCAGGCCGAAAACTCGCAAGGTAATGCGTCTAAATCAACTAAAAGTACCTCATCCGGTTCAAGCGAAGGTAGTGACCCTGACCCTGAGGCTTATTCAAGCTTGAATTTTTCGTTTTCTTTTTGGTCCTTTCTTTCCCTTTTAATTTCATTACTCTTTGTATATGCCTGCATCTCAATCATTGAGGTGGTAGCATGAGCATATATGAGCAATCTAAAACACCTCTATCTGAGCTTGTTTCCACAGGTGAGTTAGCACATCTACTAAATCTTAAAGCCCAAACAATTAGAAAATGGCTTTGCCAAGACAAACTGCCTAATGGTTTACCGCGCCCCAAGAAAATTAACAGCCGACATTATTGGTTACGCAAAGACATTGATAGATTCCTATTAACCTTCTCAGCATTTTGTAACTAACATAGGCCTCAGGATAATAACTCACCAGCTATTCTAAAGAATAGCTGGCTTAATTAACATAAACAATCCATTAATAGCATAGAATAAATCATCACTGTTTATCACATTTTACATTAACGAAATTCAAGGATACATATGAAAAAACGCATCACTTTCAGCGCAAACAAAAAATCTACTATTGATGCAATTGATGACTATAGCCGTGCAAAAGGATACTCCAGATCAGAAGTGATATCATTTTTGTTAAACGCTACTGCCCCAGTATTAAATAAAATAACATCGCAATATCATATAGCTCAAACTTTAGAGTCAACATTAGGCTGTATTTTTGAAGAGAAGAAATCCTTAACAGCACGGAGTGAGCCGAAATTAACCTACGAAGAGTTTTTTTACTCTGTATGGAACACTCACATTCGACACAGGAACGAAGTTATCGATCAGGATTTTTATGCACACAAAATACCTCATGATAAGATGGGGAGGAGTGAAAAAAAATTAATTCATGAAAAGCTCTCATGCATTATAAAAAGTTTTCATGTGAAAAAAGCAATTTTCATTTACACAGATCGACGCGTGAATCACAAACATCTTATTGCAGGAGGGTTATCGAATATCATTCTGATAAAAGAAACAGTTTATGATGATTATTTTTTTGATTTTAGCAGTATTGTGATTATGCCAATCTTTGAACTTATTACATTTGGAGTTGAAGCAGTGTTGAAACGAAATAAAATCCACCCTGAACAATCATGCTATTGCTGGATACCAATTTATTACACAAATGATCTAGCGGTAATGGTTCCGGTCATTGCCGAAGGCGATGCACCTCAAAAGGCTATAAAAGGAAGAGACGCCATCATCATTAACCCCTTTAACGGTGAAGTTAACCATACATTCTGATACCAATGTTAAGCATAACCACTTAGTTTGCATACATCTCACCAGTATGGAGTTGGTGTCCAATAGCTAGAGGAGGACAAAGATGCCTACTAACAATACAAACTCAAAGAAAATACAGGGAAGACCTGAAGGAAGTAAATATTTCCCTCTAATTCAGAATGAGAAGGCTAAGCATTATTCTCAATCCAAGGTGGCAAAGATCTTAGGAATAAGCATTTCCACGGTAAAAAGATACTGGGATAATGGTATCTTTGGGTGATTATAATTGCAGAGTTACTTTTTAAGTTTTTTACTGCATGGATGTTGGCTTGATAACAAGTTCAATTGTTGGAAAGGTATTATATAGCAATCATTACTATCAACAGTTAATTAACATAGCTAATTACAGACATTCAACTATGTCTTATCATATTACTATATACGGCTATCGAAAGCCGTAGGACTAGCTACAGGATCGAAACATGGAATTATATCATGGTTCACATGGTGAGCATGTGCTCGCCTATAAAAAAAATATTGAACGAGTCGTCAATGATGCACTCAGTGAATTCCCCAGAACAATGGCATTACGTGTTGATGTACATTACCCCCCCATTCTAGACAGAGGTGATACTGTTTGCTGTTTTCCTAATCTAGAGCCTGGTGCCATATCCCGTTTCCGTAATGCATTAAATGCCATGTTGGAGGCCAATGAGAGAGCCAGAGCCGCCAACGGTAAAAGAATATATTCAAATCGTGTTCGTCATGTTTGGGTAAGGGAGTTTTCCGAAGAGGGGAAATGTCATTTTCATCTTGGTCTTTTTTTTAACAAAGATGCTTATTACCATTTAGGTGATTATGAGGCTGAAAGCAATTTACGGATGATGATTGTAAGGGCATGGTACAGTGCCCTGGGGTTGGAACTGGATGATTATCCGGGATTAGTTCACTACCCTGAAAATTGTCGTTATATATTAGACGTCAATGATTTTAACTTTGAAGGAGAATACAATAAATTACTGAATCGCTTCGACTACCTAGCTAAACTCGATACAAAAGCATATGGAGATGGCGACCGTAGCTTCGGCTGCAGTCGCGGTTAATTTATTTTTTACAGCAATGGCCTTTCTTATAGATGGAAAGGCCAAACCCATCAGTTAAAGATGGTTGTTTTACTATAATCCAACGACCTCATCCCCGATATTAGTCAAAATCATTAATTCTTTAATCTCTCGTTGTGCCAACTGTAATTCAAACTGCTCTTGAATTAACATCCACTTCGACCAACTTCCACCGACTACATGCGATAACCGGAGTGCCATAGCTTTCGTCAGTGAAACTGAACCGTTCAACAATTCAACTATCTCTTGCTCGCGACATCCCATGTAAACCGAAAATTTATTCAGTCCTATATTTGATACCGCTAGTATTTCGGCCAGTTTAATGCCGGGATGATCAGGAAGTAAGGTCATGCCGTATTCATCCTGATAAATTTCATAAATAGAACAGCCAGTTTCTCTCAGTTCTCGTAAATTCTTCCCTGCAAACTTCAGCTCGTGTGAAAGCCCGAGAAACTCACCAGTAAATTCATATTCTGCTTCAGGCCTATGGTGGCATTTGATCAATGCAAATGCCGCCCCTACTTTTTCAACTGTTACAGTAACCGACATTGAACCACCTCCGTCAAGATAATCGATGAACGTTTTAGACTGTCCAGCTGTTCGACACCACTTCTGCCTGCTTCAAAATCAGTTCCACGGCGCCCGGCGTTTTGTCCGGCGGATACTTATACTTACGCAGCGTCTGGCGCACCAGAATACGCAATCGGGCACGCACGCTTTCACGCACCTGCCAGTCCACGGTGGTGGACTGCCGCAATTTCAATGTCACTTCGATGGCCAGCTTTCTCAGCGTATCATCGCCCAGTTCACGCACTGCACTTTCATTTTCAGCCAGCGCATCATAGAAGGCGATTTCATCCGGGGTCAGCCCTAACGCATCATCACGCGCCATCGCCTCCTGGAACGCTTTCGCCATCTGGATCAGCTCTTCAATCACCTGCGCGGTCTCAATGGCGCGGTTATTGTATTTGAGTAGCACCGCTTTCAGTCGGTCGGAGTATTTCTTCTGCTGCACCACGTTATTGCCCGAACGGGCATGAATGCCGTCATTGAGCAGTTTTTCCAGCAGTTCCACTGCCAGATTACGCTGCGGCATTTCCCGCACTTCTTCCAAAAACTCATCGGACAGCAAACCTATGTTCGGTTTATCCAGCCCGGCGAGTGCGAAGACATCCTCAACCCCGGTCGCGACAACCGCGTTATCGAGGATCTTGCTCAGCAGCGAGTTTTTTTCGGACTGGCTAAACTTTGCCTTCGGATCGAGTTTGATAAGCCCCACCCTGACCGCCGAAAGAAACGCGAATTCCTCCTGTAAGGGTTTCGCCTCATCCAGCGTATTGCACAGTGACCAGGCTTTACTCATCGCCAGAGAGACATCGAGGTAACGTTTTTTACCGTCATCCAGCCCCAGAATGTAGTTCACCGCATCGCGCAAGAACGCTAACGGGTCGCAAGAAAAGCCCGCATAACTGAAGCCGGGTTTTCCTGCCGAGGGCGCAAACATGCCATGAATGATATCGATTTTTTCCAGCAGGATAGCGAAGGCTTCCCGGGCATCAACGGTGGTCTGCCCTTTGCCTTTTGAGTCGGTATAGGTTTTCAGCGCCTGCTTCAGCTCGTTGGCAATGCCGATGTAATCGACCACCAGCCCGCCGGGCTTATCGCGGAACACGCGGTTAACACGCGCAATGGCCTGCATCAGGTTGTGGCCACGCATCGGCTTGTCGATATACATGGTGTGGCAGCACGGCGCGTCAAACCCGGTCAGCCACATATCACGGACTATAACCAATTTGAGCGGATCGTTTAAATCTTTAAACCGAGTTTCAAGGCGCTTTTTAGTCTGCTTGTTGTAGATGTGTGGCTGGAGATGGTCTTTATCCGATGCCGAGCCGGTCATAATGACTTTAATAGCCCCTTGTTCGACATCCGTGCTGTGCCAGTCTGGGCGGATCTCGGTGATGGCATTGTAGAGCTTCACACAGATATCACGGCTCATGGCGACTATCATCGCCTTGCCATTCATCGCCGCATTGCGTGTTTCAAAGTGCTGAACCAGATCGGCCGCGACCTGTTTGATGCGTGGCTCAGAACCTACCAGCTTTTCCAGACGGCTCCAGTCACCTTTGGTTTTCTCCTGCTGTCCGGTCTCTTCATCTTCCACCAGCTCATCCACCTGATCGGAGAGCGTTTCCAGCTCCTCATGGTTCAGGTCGAGCTTTGCCAAGCGGGATTCGTAGTAAATCGGCACCGTCGCGCCGTCATCCACCGCATCCTGAATATCGTAGATCGAGACATAATCACCGAACACGGCACGGGTATCTTTATCTTCAGACGCAATCGGTGTACCGGTAAAGCCCATAAACGACGCATTCGGTAGCGCATCGCGCATATGCTTGGCGTAGCCGTATTTATAGGCCCCGGTTTGCCGGTCCAGCGTGGCGCTCAGGCCATATTGGCTGCGGTGCGCTTCATCGGAAATCACCACGATGTTGCTGCGGACGTTAAGTGCCGGATGGCTCTGTTCACTGTCCAGCGGCGCAAACTTCTGCACGGTGGTAAAGATAATGCCGCCGGATTCACGGGCGTTGAGCAGCTCGCGCAGTTCGTCGCGGTCGTTGGCCTGTAACGGCGTTTGCTTGAGTAAATCATGCGCCTGGCAAAACGTGGCGTAGAGCTGCCCGTCAAGATCGTTACGGTCGGTCACCACGACGATGGTCGGATTATTCATCTCTGTTTGTTGCAGCAGCTTTCCGGCGTAACAGCACATGGAGATACTTTTGCCGGAGCCCTGGGTATGCCACACCACGCCCGCTTTTTTACTGCCGGGGGTAATGTTGCTGCGCAGCGGAAGATGTTTACCGGTAGAGGCCACAATCGTTGCCGCAACCGCTTCACGCACCGCGTGGAACTGATGGTAAGCGGCAATCTTTTTGATAAGCCGTTTGCCATCGTTTTCAAACAGCACAAAGAAACGAATGTAATCGAGCAGCAGTTCGCTATTAAAGAAGCCCTGCACTACCGTTTTAAGCTGCCAGTGAAACTGCGGTTTATCATCTTCGTTCGCCACCGTTTTCCACGGCAGAAAACGCTCTTCATCAGCGGTCAGAGAGCCGATACGCGCATTTTGCCCGTCGCTCACCACCAGCGCTTCATTGCAGATAAACAGGTCGCTCAGTTCGTTTTTATAGGTCTGCAATTGGTTAAACGCCGCCCAGATATCGGCACTGGCATCAATCGGGCTTTTCAGCTCAAGCACCGCCACCGGCAGGCCGTTGATATAGCCAATCACATCCGGGCGACGTACCTGTTTTATGCCCTGAATCGCCACCTGATTGACCACCATAAAGCGGTTATTGGCGGTGCGGTTAAAATCCATCAGCAGCGCTTTATCGTGGATAACCTTGTCTTCCTGCTTGTACTCAACGGGCACACCGTCGAGCAGCAGATGATGGAAGGCTTTGTTGCTGACGACCAAGTCCGGGCTTTGAGCATGGACGATACGCAGTATCACCTCTTCCAGCACGACAACAGGGAGATGGGGGTTGATGGTTTGCAGCTGCTCCAGCATCACCGGGCGCAGAAACACATCATGAAAGGAGGCACGCAGCGGGTTGTCGCCATCCGGCGCTATATCTGGCCCATGCAGCACTTCCCACCCCTGTTCAGCAAACCATTGCAGGCACTGCTGTTCTAAATCGTCTTCGCTCAGCATCAGGCTTCCTCTGTCGCAGGCTCTTCCACTTCTTCCGGCGCGTTTGAAATCTCTTTCAGTGCCATATTCAGTGGGGCGATAAAAGGATCGAGCGCTTTTTCAAACGCCGTCAGGTTGACCAGCAGCCAGTCGATCATCGCTGGCCAGTTGCTTTCATCGAGGCTGGTAGCAGGTGTGGCAAAGGAGATTCGGCAGGATTTTTTGCCTGGCAGCGGTTCCCACTTCAGCGCATGACCAAATGTCTCTTCAATCGCCGCTTTACGCTCATACAGCCAGTTAAAGGCAAAGGTGTTGCTCTCCGCTGAGGATTTGGCAATCCAGAACTCAACGCGGGTTTCTTTCTTACTAAAAATCATATTGTAAGAAAGTGCGCTGATACCCGAACCGGCGCTAAGCCAGTGGTCTGTTGACGGGCTGATATTCTTGTACAGCGTGCAGGAACTGGCTTTCAGACGCTCCAGCATTTTAGTCCAGAAAGCTTTGCGCAGCAGATGGCGGGTTTTCAGCTCGCCGCTGGTGGACTGCTCTTCGGCTTCCTTCTGCGCCATGCCGATCATGAAAGATTCCGCTTCCGGCGTCGGGATCACCTGCCGGATATCAACGAACACATCGTCATTGAATTTGTATGGTTTCACCTTAAAGCACTGCACACGCAGGCCAAACTGCATCAACCATAGCGCGGTATTGGTGACCTCTTTGCGGAAGCTCGCCGCCACCATCATCACCCTCTGGGTGCGGCTCTGGTTAATTTGCACTTCATCCAGGCTTTCACACTCCAGAAACTCCGCCATCACGTCCGCCGCCGGTCGGGTCTCTTCCGGTTCGTATTTATCGAGATAGAGCTGGAAGATGTCGAGGATCTGCTCTTTACGCAGATTGGCGCAGTAACCTGCATATTTCAGCGCCTGCCATACCACATCGCGCCCGGAGTCATCGAGCTTGTTTTCGATGATCACCAGGTTGCGCTGTTTATCGATAGCCAGCAGGTCGAGCCGCTCTTTGGTGTCGTCAAAACCGGCGAATTCTTTCTGAATAATTAGCAGTTCGTCGTCATTATCGCGGGTCAGTGCTTGGGGGTTTTTTGCCAGCCACTCCTGCAGGTGATAGCGCTCGGTATAACCGAGGCTGCTAAACGACACCTCTTGCAAAGAGTGCAAGCTATTGGTCGGCTTATCGACTTTATACATTTGCCACCTCGCTTACCGCCTGCTCGGCGTCCGGCAGGGTGATTTCGCCCGAGAGGAGTTTTGGGAGCAGGGTGTCGCGGAGTTGGGTTAGAGTTTCTGTTGAACTCTTATTTCTCTGAATCATATTTCTCAACGCAGACACATGATTATTGAATTCATTCAAAATAGCTATTTCTGGATTTATGGTTTCCAACCGATAAACGTTATCCCGATTTAATCCAGGAACAGCAGCATCAGTGTTCATACTTGAAAGATTTAATGTCCCCATTAAATAATAGAGATAGGTTAGTGGAACACCTTCTTTATTTTCGACATAATAAACGGTATCAATTGGATGGAACTTTCCATCCTCCCAATACAGAGTGCCGATAGAACCTTTTCTGCCAACTATAATACCTGGACCTTCAACGAGATAACTGTTGTGTGAGCCAGTGATGCCACCTGAACCATAAACCGAATAAGGTCCTTCTATACGTTCTGTTTTTTTAAGTGCTTTTCCGTAATGAAGTGTCGCAATATTAGAAAATCGTTGTAAATACCACCCTTCAGGAATATCTCCCAACTCACTGTCCTGCATTGCAGACGGAAAAAGTTCTGCCGTGGCTTTTAGCTCGGCATATTGCTCAGGGTGTTCACGCTCAAAAACCTCCAGCGCATCAGTATCTTTCCCGGAAATCGCTGACATGGCCGCAAGCGTCGCGTCTGCCTGCGAACCGCCCGATTCCAGCACTGCCATTTTGGCTTTTACCGGTTCAAAATCGACAAACCAGCTTTTGAACAGGGCTTGTGCCATTTGTTCGAGGGTTTGGTTGATTACGCGGTTTATCTGAACCTTATCAACAATCGCCCCTATTATTTCCACGATCCTATTTTGTTTACTTAAAGGGACGACAGGTAATACAAATTTCTTAAGATCTCTCGCTGGTAACTGAGGAACGGCAGATCCAGAAGTTAGAGCCAAAATTTGCTGTATAACTAAATCTGAATTCAATAAAAAATAGAGAAACCTTGGATTCCACATCGTTGTGTTTGGGCGCAAAATAATCATGCCAGAATTAATTCGGACATTACTTATGCTGACAGACTCATCATAGAGAGCCAAGTTTCCTATCGTTCCTCTAGTAGTAAGAACAATATCATTCCGTTCTAATTTTCCAGCTCGCAGTTGATGATCTTTTTCCATTGAAATAAAAGAGCAATCTGTGAACTCAAAACCATTTTTAGTGACATTCTTTGCAGATAAAAAGAGGCAATCACTTCTATCAAAAAAGTCAGATTGCTTTGGATAGTTCTTACCTCTATCACCATCAATTAGTTTTATTGATAAATTCTCAAGAGTTTCAAAACTCATAACCCAGCCCCCCCAGGTTCGCCTTAATCTGCGCTTCCAGCTTCGCGCTCTCTGCCAGCTGTTCTTTAAGCTGAGCCGTCAGTCGCGCCATCTTCTCGGCAAAGGGTTCAGTATCTTCTTCCTGCTCGGCAGCACCCACATAGCGCCCAGGGGTCAGCACAAAGTCGTTTTTCTGAATATCGTCCAGCGTGGCCGAGAAGCAGAACCCGGCTTCGTCTTCATAGTCTTTATCCGCCTGCCAGGCGTGGAAGGTGTCGGCAATTTTGGCGATATTCTCACGCGTGAAATCACGCAGCACGCGATCTTTCATATAACCAATCTGGCGCGCGTCGATAAACAGCACTTCGCCTTTACGGTGTGCTTTGCCGTCGCCGCCGGATTTGTCTTTGGTCAGGAACCAGATACAGGCGGGGATTTGGGTGTTGGTAAACAGCTGACCCGGCAGCGCCACCATACACTCCACCAAATCGGCTTCGATCAGGTTGCGGCGGATCTCACCTTCGTTGTTAGTGTTAGAACTCATCGAACCGTTAGCCAGCAGCAATGCCATCGAACCTTTAGAGGCCAGGTGGTGGATCATGTGCTGCATCCATGCGAAGTTGGCGTTGCCCTGCGGCGGCGTGCCGTATTTCCAACGCACGTCGTTTTCCAGCTTCGCGCTCCACCACTCTTTCATGTTGAACGGTGGGTTAGCCATAACGAAGTCGGCGCGCAGATCCGGATGCTGGTCGTCCAGCAGGGTATCGGCATTTTTCGTACCAAAATTAAAGTCGATGCCACGGATTGCCATGTTCATCGCCGCCAGCTTCCAGGTGGTCGGGTTGGATTCCTGACCGTAAACGGAGATTTTCTGCTTCTGCTCAGCGGCGTTGTACTGCTTCTCGCCCGCGTGCTCTTCAATAAAACGGTCACTGGACACGAAGAACCCGCCGGAACCCATCGCCGGGTCATACACACGGCCGTTATACGGCTGTAGGCATTCAACAATCAGGGTCACGATGCTTTTTGGCGTGTAATACTGGCCGCCCTGTTTGCCTTCCGCCAGCGCGAACTGGCCGAGGAAATATTCGTACACGTGACCGAGAATATCTTTGCTCTTTAAGTTGAGCTTCTCGCCGTTATATTCCGGGTTGCTGAAGTTGGCGTCAGAGAAAGTATTAATCAGCCCGGTCAACACTTCGTTGCCCAATTGATACTGGCTGATACGGTTCAGAATACCTTTCAGCTTCGGGTTGGTTTTTTCGATTTCATCGAGCGCGTTATCCACCAGCCAGGACACAGAGCGCAGCGTCACATCCTTGCCGGTGGTTTCATCCACCCACAGCACGGTGCCGGTCGGCAACATGGCTTTGTTTTTCAGCGTGTCCCAGCGCGCGGCTTTCGGCACCCAGAAGATGTTCTTTTCGGTGTAGTAATCTTCCACCTCCAGTTCATCCACAATCGCCTGTGCGTACTCTTCATCAGAGTCGTAACCGTCGCGCGACATGGCATAGATGTTGTCCGGGTTGCCGACATCGCGGAACAAGGTGATTAGCTCCTGCTGACGCGCCTCGAAGGCATCGGACACATACTTGAGGAAGATAAGCCCCAGCACCACGTGCTTGTAGTTGGCGGCATCCATGTTGGCGCGTAGCTTGTCGGCGGCTTTCCAGAATTTGTTATCCAGCTCGTTCAGGAACTGTTGTTCGGCGTTGTTCATGAAAATCCTCAGGGGCGATCGCAGCGATAGTGCAAACATGCCTATCTTAAATTTGGTTTTGGAATGCTAATCGCAAAATGATACCCGGAATGACTAGGTTCATAAACGAGATAGCGCAAAGAAGTGGAAGATGGGCTATGGCTAAGTTGACATTAAGTTCCGGGCCTCAAGCAGACGTCTCAACGTTGTCTCGCGAATATGCCAAATTATTCCGCAGCAGATGCTCAGCCCTACGGATTGACAGTCTATATTACTCTCCAAACAGTCTTCATTTACCTTCGGTTTTACGATACATGTCTGGTCGGTTGATCTGCCAGACAAAGTCTGGTCGGTTCAACGGGAGATACCCCATTTTCTGGTATAGCCAAGGGGGCGCTGTCAGTGACCAGCATTATCCGTCGCAGGCGTGACATCAATGGATGGGCGTGACAGCATTCAATCAACCAACGACCGAGGCCACTTTTCTGATAGTCGTTCAGCACGTAGACGTCGCACAAATAACCAAAAGTGGCAAAGTCTGTCACCAGACGGGCGAAACCGATCTGTCTTGTGCCATCCAGTAGGCCAAAACAAAGGCTGTTCTGGATAGATACACTGACCGTTTCTATATCAATACCAGGAGCCCAGGACGATTGCGAAAGGTAATCATGAATGGCTTCCAGCTCAAAAAAGGCGGGATCGGTTGTGACCGTAAACAGGTCTTTAGTAAAACTGAGATGCGGGTTATCCACTGATTAACTCCTTGTAAACGAATATGTGACGAGACAGGACCGAACGGTATGTTGGGTAACTCTCAGGATGATTTCTCATGTACCGTCATGATGAACACCAATGGGCTCGCTCCTCGGTTTTCATAGCAATGCGCAACGTCTGTTCTCGCGGTTGCCGAACAGTTGGTGTTCACTTGATACAGGTGATCTTGTACACCCAGTGTGAGTGTGCCTTCCTGGACGTAAAACAATTCAAGCGTTCCATCTGTGTGGCCGGGGGAAGCAAACTTTTCCCCCGGTTGCATTTCCCACATCCACATCTCGGTCATATCAGGGCCACCTGATCCTGCAAGCAGTCTGGCTCGTCCACCTTTTTCGCCTTGCCATAATTCGGGGATTTCCTCTTCAGCGATGAGATGCACCGTTGGTTTCGAACTGACATCCACAAAGTCTGCCACCGAAACCCCCATCGCGACGGCCAGGCGGCACAACAGAGCAATACTGGGATTTGCCCGGCACCCCTCAATTTCAACCAGTGCACCCTTGCTGACGCCCGCCCGGCGGGAGAGTTCATCAAGGGAGATTTTTTTTTGTTTGCGATACAGCTTAATCCGCTGAGATACAGCTTCATTTACTGTGCTGGCAATCGAACCAGCATCGGTCATTAAATTGACTTTTTTAGTCATTGGTCATTATCATGATTTAAATTGGTCATTACAGGATTATTCCGTGTTAACAGTATCTCCGTCAATTGCCCCTGAAATTTATCGTATTGCACCCGGTTTCCGGGCACTCAGTATCTATGTAAACGCTGCGCCGGTGCTGAACCCTGATATTGGTGAAACAGCGCTGAGAGAAGCTTGTGAAGCGGTTCTTGTCGGTGAGCCTGAGTGGGCAGAATCGCATTTAGCTGCATGGGCTGAGATTTTTCAGACGTTTGGCGCTAAGCCTAAACGCACCCCTTGTTCAGCTGATGCGTTACGTAAGCGTGTATTACGTGACGGCGCGATGCCAGCACTTGACCCCATCGTTGATCTCTATAATGCCGTTAGCCTTCGCTACGCCGTGCCGGTGGGGGGCGAGAACATTGCTGCCTATCAGGGGCTACCACGCCTCGTTGTGGCAACAGGCACTGAGCCGTTTGATACGGTAAAAGAGGGTGAAATCGCCGTTGAATATCCTTCGCAAGGTGAAGTTATCTGGCGTGATGATGCCGGTGTGACCTGCCGTCGCTGGAACTGGCGACAAGGAGTCAGAACCCGCTTAGATGTGGAAGCACAGTACATGTGGTTTATTCTGGAGAGTCTGCCGCAAATGCCACTGGAAAAACTTCACGAAGCCGGGAAGATGCTGACCGATGGCCTCGAAGCAATGATGCCAGGTCTGCGGGTTGACGTAACTCTCATTGAAGAGCAACAACCGTAATACCATTGAGGAGAAACACCATGTTCACCGGCTTGTCTGCTTTCCCAATGACCCCTGTTACCGCCAACGGCGTCGATGAAAAGGGATTCAATAATATTTTGGCCCGCCTTACGACGGCACGGGTGGATTCAATGGGTATTCTGGGGTCTACCGGTAGCTACGCCTATCTAACCCCGGAGCAGCGCAAACGTGTCGCGACTCTGGCAAAACAGGTTGCTGGGGATATCCCTGTTATGGTGTGTGTGGGGGCAGTCAGGGAAGGTGCGAATAAGCAGGTCATTTCTTCCCAAGCTGACT
>ULRE01059554.1_pt1 | contig 33962 bp, 30 predicted proteins | sample 1955141 | NCBI WGS metagenome assembly ULRE01 (sample SAMEA4835674, study PRJEB28245) | human gut metagenome | biome: gut microbiome; material: fecal sample | place: Denmark | collected 2008
GCGTAAGAGATAACTTCGCAGGTATCGTTGTTATCGGCGGCGACGGTTCTTTCCGCGGCGCAGCTGACCTTTCCAAGGCTGGTATCCCCTGCGTTGGCCTGCCCGGAACCATCGACAACGATATCCAGTGCTCCGAGTACACCATCGGCTATGATACAGCAATGAACACCGTTATGGAACTGGTTGACAAGCTCCGCGATACCTCCCACTCCCATGAGCGCTGCGCAGTCGTTGAGGTAATGGGCAGAAACGCAGGCCACATTGCGCTGAACACCGGCGTTGCATGCGGCGCTACCGCTATCCTCGTTCCTGAGATCGAATTCAACATCGAGGACGTTATCAAAAAGATCAAGACCGCACGCGAGAACGGCAAGGAGCAGTTCATCGTCATCGTTGCAGAGGGCGTAGGTCACACTGAGGAGATCGCCAAGAAGATCTATGAGGAAACCGGAATCGAGTCCAGAGCAACTATCCTCGGTCACGTTCAGAGAGGCGGCAGCCCCACAGTACGCGACAGAGTCGTTGCTTCCGAGATGGGCTACTATGCAGTTGAGCTGCTCGAAAAGGGCATCGGCAACCGCGTTGTCGGCATGAAGGACGGCAAGATCTACGACGTAGATATCCAGGAAGCGCTCAGCATGAAGAAGCCTTTCGACAAGCGTCTGTACGACATCGCAAACGAGATCAGCTTCTGATAAAATGTTACCCCGCGTCCGGACGGGCGCAGAAAATATAAACTACAACACAGAGTAGGAGAACGTGCGTTAAGTGCTGCGCGGACGGAGAGTTGCCGTGCGGACGAAAGCCCATAGGGGCTGCGATACGTTCTTCGCATCTCGCTGTACATAAATTGAATATGAAGCCATGAGGCTTTATTCTGTTTGTATATGGCGAAGTTACGGAGGATAAAGTCATGGCTTTTTTTCTTAACTTCTTTGGCAAATTCAAGAGATCCGCGCAGGAACTCAAAAGCATCCGCTGCCTGGCAGTGACGGCAGTGCTCATCGCGCTGGCATGCATTCTCAAAACGCTGACGATACAGCCGCTCCCCACGCTGAAGATAGGCTTCGCATTCGTCGCTATATCCGCTATCGGCATGCTGTACGGTCCCACCGTCGCGGGGCTTTCCTGCGTTGCAACGGACGTCATCGGATACCTTATCTCCAACCAGCAGCAGGGATTTTCACCGCTGTTCACGCTGGTGGAAGTCACAGGCGGCGTTATCTACGGCATTTTCCTGTACGGATTTGACCCGATAAAGCCGGATTTCACCTCGGCGAAAAGCTTCTGGACTGGTATCAGGTCTAACATTCCGTCGGTGCTGCGCATAGTCGGCGCCAAGTTCACGATAAACCTCGTCTGCAACGTGTTCATGAACACGCTGTTCCTGATGATAATGGGCTACGGCATCCTGCCCGAAACATTCTGGATAAAGGTCGGGGAGCGCGTTATCAAGAACGCCACCATGCTGCCGATAGAAGTATTCATTCTGCTGCTCACGCTGTTCCCGATAAAGGCGGCGTACAGCGCTGTATTCAAAAAACATCGTCAGAGCGTCTAACAGGCTCGGAAAGGCTCAATCATGAAAAAGCTCGGATTTATCGGCGTCGGCAATATGGGTGGCGCAATACTCAAGGGCATAGAGGGGAAACTCGGCAACACCGCAGTTTTCGCTTATGACGCAAACAAGGACAAGCTCGCGGACCTCACCCAGGTGGGAGCCACCGCAGCAGTCAGCGCAAAGGAGATCGCCGACAAGTGCGACTATATCCTGCTTGCAGTGAAGCCCCAGCACCTCGGCGAAGTACTCGCTGAGATAAAGGACAGCGTAAAGCCGGAGACCGTGTTCATCTCCATCTGCGCGGGCATTTCCGCAGAATTCATCAGGGAACGCACCATTCCCAACGCAAAAGTAGTGCTCGTTATGCCGAACACCCCGATGATGCTGGGCTGCGGCGCTTCCGCGATGTCCCACGACAGCACCGTTTCCGAGGAGGAATTCGCGTTTGCGCGCAAGATAATCGGCAGCTGCGGTATCACCGAGGTAGTCCCCACAGACAAGATGAAAGAGATAATCGCGATAAACGGCAGCTCTCCGGCGTTCATCTATCTCTACGCAAAGGGATTTGTGGACTACGCAGACTCCGTGGGCATCGACAAGCAAGCCGCGCTGCGCCTTTTCGCACAGAGCCTTATCGGTTCCGCAAAGATGCTCACAGAATCCGGCATGACTGTTGACGAGCTGATAAAGCAGGTGTCCTCCCCCGGGGGAACCACTCTCGCGGGGCTTGACAAGCTGTACGAGGGCGACCTCACCGGCGATGTGAAGAGAGCCTGCGAAGCCTGCACGAAGCGCGCTTACGAACTCGGGCAGTAAGACATATCACAGGGCGATGAAATACTCGCCCTTTTCTATTACGGAGGGTGCTCATGAGAGTTGCACAGATACTCGGCAAGATGAACGGTGGCGGCGTCGAACAGGTGGTCATGAACTACTACCGCGCCATCGACCGGGAACAGGTACAGTTCGATTTCTATCTGTTCAAGGGGTCGAAGTACGTTCCCGTCGAGGAAATAAAGGCGCTGGGGGGACGGCTGTTCGTGCTGCCGACATTCCGGCACCCGGTGAAGTACGTCAGGACGCTGCGCAGGCTCCTCACCGAGAACCAGTACAGCATAATGCACTGCCACCTGAGCACGCTGTCGTTCCTGCCGCTCCTCGCGGGGAAGCACGCCGGGGTACCCGTGCGCATTCTGCATAACCACAGCACCTCCGGCGGCGCACGCGAATGGCTGCGTAACCTCGCGAAGTTCCTGCTGAAGCCGCTGGCGAAGCTTCACGCCACCGACCTTTTCGCGTGTTCCTACGCCGCGGCACGGTGGATCTACGGGAACCGCGCAGCCGCACCCCTCGACGACGAATTCCACCCGGACCCGAAGCACCGCAGGGTCCGCATAATGCCTAACGCTATAGACACGAAAAAGTACGCATTCAGCGGCAATGCCAGAAAAGAACTCCGCAAGGAACTGCATATCCCGCAGAATGCATTCGTGCTCGGGCACATCGGCAGACTTTGCCCGCAGAAGAACCAGGGGTTCCTCATCGACGTGTTCCGCGAGGTACTCAGGCAGGACAAGAACGCAGTGCTCGTGCTAACAGGCGACGGACCCGACAAGGAACTTCTGCAGGCCCGGACTATCGCGCAGGGAGTGGCTCAGCGGGTGATGTTCACCGGACAGCGCAGCGACGCGGAACGGCTCTACAGCGCGTTTGACTGCTTTCTGCTGCCGTCCAACTACGAGGGGCTGCCCGTCGTCGGGGTGGAAGCGCAGTGCGCGGGGCTCCCCTGCCTGTTCTCCGATAAAGTCACGCCGGAAGTAAAACTCACCGGGACTGCGCAGCTGCTGCCCCTTGGTTCCCCGCACGACTGGGCGTGCGCAGTCATGTGCTGCAGGGGAATGCGCAATACCGACGCCCCTCAGCAGCTTGTCAGTAAAGGCTTCGATATCACGCGCTCTGCCGGGCAGCTCATGGAATTCTACCTTAATGTAAACAAAACCCCTTGACAAGTTTACAATCCTGTGATATAATTAACAAGACCCAATTGTAAACCAAAGAACAGGAGAAAGTAAACAATGAAAGAAACATTAGCACAGAACGGCAGCACCGCCGTAAGATCCAACAAATTCTTCACCGTGCGAAACATGACGTTCATCGCGGTGATGGCTGCGCTGGTATGCGTCGCTGGTCCGTGGTCGATACCCATGCCGGGGCTTGTCCCGATAACGCTGGCTTCGTTCGCGGTGTACCTTGCAGGCGGCATTCTCGGCTGGAAGAAAGGCACCGTGGCTGTGCTGATCTACGTGATACTCGGCGCGGTCGGGGTTCCGGTGTTCTCGGGTGGCGCAGGCGGCTTTGCAAAGCTGTTCGGAGTTACCGGCGGGTACATCTTCGGGTACATTCCCTGCGCGCTGCTTTCCGGTCTTTTCGCGGATCTCTTCTATAAGAAGAATTCCAACATAAAGAACAAGTTCCTCAACTGGCTGAGCCGCGCGTGGTCCGTCCCCGTGGGAATGATACTCGGCACTGTTGCGCTCTACGCCCTTGGCACGGTATGGTTCATCATTGCGCGCGGCGTTACGCTGGAAGTCGCAATGGCAGGCTGCGTGCTGCCTTTCCTCCCCGGCGACGCGGTGAAGATAGTCTGCGCGACTATACTCACACTGGCACTCCGCGACAGACTTGCGAAGATAATGAACAATGGCTGACCAACAGGCACAGGGGTTCAATTTGTAATTCGGAATTCGGAATTCGGAATTCGGAATTATTGTGTCCCGCTACGCGGGACATTATCTAAAAAGATTTATAATAAAATGCACAGGGCGAAAGAACAACTTTCGCCCTGTGGTGTTTCTATAAAAGTTTTTTAATTCGTCCGCGTAAGCCGCAGACACGATGTCTGCGCCGTTGCCCCAAAAGGGGACAACCGTAATTCCGAATTCCGAATTAAATTTTGCGCCAGGCGCAAAATTATTTGTTCATTTGCCAGTGTGCGAGGGTGATCGTCTCAAAGCCCTTGGGGGAAAGTATCGGTCTTGCGATGCGCTGCTTTGTTTCCTCGCTGAGCGCCTTGTTCTGTGCGAATTCCGCACCTGCCCTGGTTATCTCGGCAAGGTAGCCCTCGCGCTGGCGCTTTGCCTTTTCAGCGATGAACAGCTCTCCCTCTGGACATAAAATAGCGGTGTAATGCCCGTCCCCTGCGATGAGGTCAAGCTGCTTGAGCAGTGCGGGGTACATCGGCTTTGCGTCAACGTAACCGCAGGTGGTGATAACGACCAGGCGCTTTTCGTGCATGCTCTCGTCGCGCAGCTCATGGAAGCTTGCATTCTTGTCCTCGACAAGGTTGCCCATGTAGGGCAGCATGAACGGCAGACAGCGGTCCGTCATTGCCTTCATCTGCGACGGCATGCCGAAGAAGTACAGCGGGAAACTCTCGATAACGATATCCGCAGCCTTTATCTTCTCGTAAATATCCTGCATGTCGTCCCTGATTACGCAGCTGCCGGGAGTGCGGCTCCAACATGAAAAGCAGCCGCAGCAGGGTCTGATGTCCTTTTTGTAGAGGTTCACCTGCTCGACCTCGGTGTCCTCCGGGAACCCCTTAAGGAACGCTTTCGTGATGTTCAGCGTGTTGCTGCGTTCCGCTTTCGGGCTTCCGTTAAGTATAAGTATTCTCATTTGTTCTCCTTACTCACCTAGTCATCTTCGTCCGGCAGGCTTATGCTGTAGTAATACAGGTTCCCGCAGGAGGTGATGGTGCCAGTGACGAATTTTCCGTGCATTCTTACCGCTTCGGGTTTTCCGTTCAGACCGTGGTAACTGCCGCTGCGCTTGAACAGGGCTTCCCTGCGGGTCCACGCGGTGTAGAAATACCGCTCCCTGTCCTCGCTGGTCAGGAACCCCGTGAGTTCCGCGGCGTCCATGAACGAACGCGCGAGCTTCTCCATGTGTTCCCTGCTGTAGCTGCGCACCCGCTGGATATCCGCGCCCACCTCGGCGTCCGCACCGGTGGCAACGCAAACCAGCGCCGCGCCCTCTGAGTGCGACACGCTGAAATCAACGTCACTGCGGTTTATTATGCAGGGTCTGCCGTCGGAATTCCGCATAATTTCGAGGTTCCTGCGGTCTATGCCGTTCTTTTTCAGCAGGTTGTCCAGCAGGACGAATCCGCACGCGCTCTCGGTGAAAGACGGTTTCCCGAGTTTCCCGGAGAGGTAGTCGAAGTATTCACCGCAGGTCCTGGAGTACTCCTCCCGCGCGGATTCAATGCGCCCCGGCAGTTCCACCCCACCGGAAACTATGCACGCGGTGAAGTCGTATTTAAGTTCAGCCATATATCGCGTTCTTGTCCATCGCAGTGAACAGCATGCTGCCCTTTGCCCTGACGGTGCCGTCGCAGGAGATGACTGCGGAGAATTCCGCAGCGGCCGCGGATATCATGACTGCCTTTACCTCTATCTCCAGCCTGTCCCCGGGAATCACCGGCCGCAGGAACTTGAAGTCCTTGACTTTCAGCAGGACGTACATCTTGTTGTCGTCCTGCGCTGCCCCCTCGGGGGCGATGACCAGGCTGCACAGCTGCGCGGCGCTCTCTATCAGCAGAACTCCGGGCATTATCGGCGCGCCGGGGAAATGCCCCATGAAGTACGGCTCGTTGACGGAAACGCACTTTATTCCCTTTGCGGACTCGTTGGGCACAAGCTCAGTCACGCGCTCTATCATCTGGAAAGGAGGGCGCTGCTTTATGCGCTCGTTTATCTCAAGCAGGTTCATCATAAGCTAAGACCTCCGTCAAGAACTACCACCTGACCGGTGACATACGCGAATGCGTCAGAGCAAAGCTGCGCTACCACGTCAGCGACCTCGGCAGCGGTGCCCAGTCTGTGCATGGGTATAGCCCTGAGGTATTCCTCTTTCTTGTCCTCGGGGATAGCGTCCAGCATTTCTGTTTCGATGAAGCCCGGCGCTACCGCATTCACGCGGATGCCGCGGGGCGCGAGTTCCTTTGCAAGTGTGGCAGTCATGGAGTTCACCGCGCCCTTTGTCGCGCTGTAAACGCCCTGTCCCTCCACGGCAAGCACGGAGCTTACAGAGGACACGTTGATGATAACGCCCTGCTTCTTGCCCATCATCTTGAGGGCTGCCTGCTGCGCGCAGTGGAAATAGCCCTTGATGTTGATGTCAAGGCTGCGCGTGAGGGACTCCTCGTTTATCATCAGCAGATAAGCGTCGTCCACAACGCCCGCATTGTTGACGAGGACATCGAGCCTGCCGAATGCCTTGTGCGCCTCGCGGAACATGTTCTGCACTTCCTTGAGGTCAGCGGTGTTTGCCTTTATCGCGATGGCTTTCTGTCCCTTTGCCTCTATCGCGGAAACCACTTCCTGCGCCTTTGCCTCGTTTGAGTTGTAGTTGACAACTATATCGTAACCGCATTCCGCGAGACGAAGGGCGCACGCCTTGCCTATCCCGCGGGAAGCCCCGGTAACCAATGCTACCTTTTCCATTTTTCCTCCTTAATCAAAAAGCAGGGGGAGTAAGTCCCCCCGCTTTAACCATCATGCTTTCTTCAGCACCACAGCGGAGTAAGAACCGCCTGCGCCCCATGCGGCAGCCAGGATATACCTGTATCCCGAAACGTCCACATCGGCAGCCTTGCCGCCAACGTAAGCCTTAACAGTGCCGCCAGCCCTGCCGGAGAGCACTCTTGCAGCGTATGCAGCCTGCATTGAAGCCGCAGCCGCCCTGGCTTCACCGATGTTCTCCCTTACAGCGAATACCGGGATATCCTTTGCGAATACCTTCCTGTACGCTGCAAGCTCCATCTCGTCGATGGCCTTGTGGCCATTCGCGAAGCCGCTCACCGCGTCGATGTCAGCGGGAGCGATACCTGCAGCCGCGCACGCCTGCTCCATAGCCTTTGCGAGCGCGTCCTCGGAACCTGCAACCGTGCCGAATTCAACAGCGTGGTGGGTCATCGCGCAGCCTGCTACCTCGGCGTACTTCTCAGCGCCGCGCTTTTCAGCGGAGGAAGCCTTCTCCAGAATGAGGGAAACGGAGCCCTCGCCCAGAACAAATCCGGACTTATCCAGCGAATATGGCTTGCTATCGGCAAGCAGACCGAGCTTTCCGTAAAGCTCTGCGTCAACGTCGGTGTTCTCGTCGGTGCCGCTTGCGACCATGATGTTCTCAGTGCCGTTGTGGAGTACGTCAGCTGCGTAGCAGACGCTCTGCAGACCAGCCTGAACGCTGTTCGCAACAGTCACGTTGTAGCCCTTTATTCCCGCAAAAATGCTGAAATATCCGCCAGCCGCGTTATAAACCGTGTTCGGGAATGAGAACGCGCTGCCGTTAGCTGTTCCGCCCTCGACAACGGCTTTCTGGAAGCCGACAATCTCGGTCATCGGTCCGTCGGAAGTGCCGACCACGATGCCTATCTCGTTCTCGTTGCCCTCGTCGATGGTGACTTTGCCGTCGGCAAGCGCGCGCATTCCGCTTATGAGCTGTATCTGGCTGAAGCGGTCAAGCTTGCGGTAGAACGCCATCTTGATGCCGTGCTCCTTGTAGTCGTCGGAGGTGACGGAGGCGCGGATACCCCTGCCCTCTTCCTCTGTATTGCCGACTACCTCGCCGATACCGGTGATGTATATCTTCTCGTTGTTGGTGTTGTCAGGCATGTCGTGCTGCTTCTTCGCAAACACGATGGAAGCGTTGTTGCCGCCGAATGCAAAGGAGTTAGAAACCGCGAAATTCACAGGCTTCTCGCGCTTTGTGTTCGGCACGAAGTCTATTTCCCCTGCCTTTTCCTTAAGGACTGCAAGATCCTCGTCGGAATAGCCTATCGTCGGGGGTACCGTGTCCTCGCAGACTGCCTTTACAGTCAGCACAGCCTCGATGGAACCAGCGGCGCCCAGGCAGTGTCCCGTCATGGACTTGGTGGAACTTACGGAAAGGTGCTTGTTCTCGTCAAACAGCGTGTGCAGCGAAAGGAACTCAGCCTCGTCGTTCTTTGCCGTGCCGGTGCCGTGGGCGTTGATGTAGTCAACGTCGGTGAAATCAAGACCGGAGGTCCTGACAGCGCGGCGGATAGCGCTCATCTGTCCCTGTCCGTCGGGACGGGGAGCGGTGATGTGGTGCGCGTCGGAGCTTACGCCGGAGCCGAGTATCTCGCAGTATATCTTCGCACCGCGTGCGACTGCATGCTCGTAACTCTCGACGATAAGGATACCTGCGCCCTCGCCCAGGGTTATGCCGTTGCTGTGGTTGAACGGCGAGCAGGGGTTCTCAGAGAGCGCGTGGAGCGCGTGGAATCCCGCAAACGCCAGCGAAGAAAAGCTGTCAGAGCCGCCCGCAACGAACGCGTCAGCCTTGCCAGCGCGGATAAGGTCGCACGCATATGAAAGGCTCATGGTGCCGGCTGCGCACGCGTTGACGATGTTCGCAGTCGCGCCGTTCAGCCCGAAGTGTCTGGCAACGTTGTTCGCGATAGCTGCAGCGGGCATTTTCAGAATGTCGGAAGCCTTTGCAGAGCCTGTCTTGAACTCGTCGGTGTAATACTTGTCGATGCTTGCAGCGCCGCCAACGCAGTTGCCAACGATCACGCCGATACGGTCGGAATTCTCATCGGTGACGGAATATCCTGCGTCCGCGAGAGCCTCGCCAGCCGCCTTGATGCACAGCAGCGAGCTGCGGTCGTAATCCTCGCCGGAAAGCTGCCCGGAGCTTTCAGCGACCTCGGCGCCCTTGTGAGCGTAGCAGCCCTCGGTGCTGAATGTCTTTACGTCGTGGATGCCGGTGACGCCGTTAGTTGCGGCGCTCCAGCACTTTTCAGTGCCATCGCCCAGGGCGCAGATGAGTCCCAGACCGGTGACAACGCATCTGTTCTTGTTATCCATGAATTACTCTCCCATGTGCTCCTCAACGAACTTGGTGAGGGTCTCGATAGTCTGGAAATTCTCTCTTGCAGCGCCGGTCATCTGAACGCCGAACAGGTTGTCGATGCCTGCGATGATCTCAATGGAGTCGATGGAGTCAAGACCGATATCGTCGCCGAACAGCTCGCTGGTGTACTCCAGCTCGTCAGCGGGGATACGAAGGTTCTCGACCAGCATGTTCTTGATCTTCTCTGCGATTTCTGTGTTCATAGTAAATACCTCTCAAAATAAATTTTCTGCGGAATTTCCGCTCGTTTACTGTTCTGCCGGAGCATAGCTTTCGGTGTATGTATCCGTCTTGCCGTATTTCTGCTCCAGAATGCCGTAAAGCCGCTTGGTTTCGTCCTCAGCCTGCTTCATCAGCTGCTTTGCGTACTGGGAATGGCGCATGTTATCGGGGCAGCTGCTCTCGATGGGCGTGCCGACCAGCAGTCTCTGCCGCCTGCCGAAAACCATGTGATAGCCGCCGTAAATAGCCATCGGGACCACGCACGCGCCGGTAGAAGCGCACACCAGCGCCGCACCGGGCTTGAACTTCTCTATCTTACCCTCGCGGGCAATGCCGCCCTCGGGGAAGATTATAAGAGAGCCGTTCCTGTGGATTATCTCCTCGGCTGTGGAGTACCAGCCTGCGTCGGCGCCCCCGAGGTCTATCGGGAAGCACCTGCACCAGCCGATCATCGTGCCGACGCCTTTCTTTTCGTACCAGTTCTTATTCACCAGGACATAGGGCTTATAGCGCCCCAGCACCGCTCCGGTGAATGCTCCGTCAAAATGGTGCGTGTGATTGAAAACGAACACTGCGGGCTTTCCCTTCAGCTGTTTCTTCACGGATATATCCACCCACTCGACCTTGGGTCTGAACAGGAAGTAGACTATCCAGGTTATCACCATCTGATAGAATTTTCCCCAAAGGGACTGGTTCAATGGATCTTTCTGTTTATTCTCCATTACACGCTCCCTTCCGTGCCGACCGGGGTCAGCACCTATTAGTTATTATAAACTCACTGCCACTTTTTTTCAATGGACAATCCGCGACAACATGACCCGTATGGGACAGTTTGTTGCATTTCCGTTGCACAAATTCCCCTTTCGGCTTTATTTCTGCGAATTCCACAAAAAACGCGCGGTTAAATCAGGTCTTTTGGTGATTTTTCTTGACATAATTCCTGCGATATGTTATAATTGTTGTCCACACAAATCATATCGTCGTAGAGGAGGCAGCCATGGACTGTACATTCAACACCCCGGAAGGAAAATTTAACCTGCGCGTCGGCGCCGTGATAACCGATGGAAGCCGCGTACTTGTCGGAAAGGACAGCCGCGTTGATTTCTACACCGTTATAGGAGGACGCGTGAAACTTGGCGAAACCGCCGAAGCCGCGATACTCCGGGAAATACGCGAGGAAACGGGAGTTTCCGCCGAGATAGACCGGCTGTATTCCATCAGCGAAAAGTTCTTCCGCTTTGACGGAATTGCTTACCACGAGCTGGAATTTCTGTTCCTTATAAAGCCGTTCGACGTTTCGCTGATAAACGAAACCGCAATACAATGCGATGGTGCAGACCAGCGGCTGGTCTGGCTGGACTCCACGAAAGAGCCGGATATGCCGGTATTCCCGGAGCACCTTTTTGAAGCCGTGAACTCCCCTGCCACGGAATTACGGTTCATAACCGTAAACGAACCCTGATCACCCTACGAACTTATACCCGACCCCGCGCACCGTCACGATATTGTCAGCGTACAGCCCGATGCGCTTTTTCAGCCGGCTCACCTGCATGTTCACCCCGCGTTCGCTGCCGGAACTCCCCAGCTGCCGCGAAAGCTCAGCCCGCGTGAACACCCTGCCCGGGGAACTCATAAACAGGTACAGCAGCCCGACCTCTTTCGGGGGCATTTCTACGGTGGCTCCGTCCAGGGTCACGCGGTAGTGCGTGATGTCTGCGGTGAGCTCCCCGTAAGTCACTGGGGGGCGTTCCACGAGTTTCACCGCGAGCATGGTGCGCGACTGCGCGGCGCGTATCCTCGCGGTCAGCTCTGCCATGTCCAGCGGACGGCTCACGACGTCCGAAGCGCCGAGTTCCAGCGCAGTCAGCCTGCCCGGGCCGTCGTGCTCGGAAGTCATCGCGATCAGCGGCACCCCCGCGGAATTCACCCGCATTATGATATCCCGCAGACCATCGCCTGCGGTTTCAGTATCCATCAGCACAACGTGAGCCTGGGTCAGCATATCGTCCGTTATTTCCCCCGGGGAACGCATGCTCTTCACCTCAAAGCCCGAAGCCGTCAGGTAGCCGCTTATCAGCACGTTCATTCCCGAGAAATCATCTACCAGCAGCACTTTTCCGCGGAACATTTCATCACCACATTTCTTAATAAAAAAGGGGTTGTAGATACAGCCCCTTTATTATTCGGTTCAGCTAAAATCAGCCGAGAACGACCTCAACAGTGTGCCTGCCGCCGTCCATTACAGGGATAACATTGCCATCGACAGCCCTGCCGTCAACAGTCATGCTCTTAACGCCCTTGCAAACGTGGTTCGGGTTCTTCACCGTGATGTCGTAGGTAGCGCCGCGGAACTGACGCGTAGCCTTTATGCCGTCCCACTCGTGAGGAATGGACGGGTCGATCTTCAGACCGTCGAAGTCAGCTGCGATACCCAGAATGTACTGGGAGATAGCTACCATGTTCCATGCTGCGGTACCTGTCAGCCAGCTGTTCTTGCCCTGGCCGAAGTTATCGCCCTGCTTGCCGATATCAGCGCCGGCGTCCTTGCCGCCGATCATCTGACCGTAAACGTACGGCTCGGTTTTGTGAATGTCGGAAGTTTCCTCGGTGAACGCGGGTGCGATCTCGGAATAGTACTTGAACGCCTGGTCGCCCTCGCCTGCGTATGCAGCAGCGCAGATTATCCATGCGTTGTTGTGCGTGAAGATACCTGCGTTCTCCTTGTATCCACCGGGGTATGTGGAGATCTCACCGTACTGGATATAGTACTTTGTGAATGCGGGGTTGTTGAGCACCAGACCGTACTGTGTGTTCAGTCTTTCGTCGATAGCTCTGAGTGTCTTTTTGGAAGCCTCAGCGTCGATGTCGGACATGATGGCGAAGCCCTGCGGCTCGATGAAGATCTGACCTTCCTCGCACTCCCTGGAGCCCATCTTCCTGCCCTCTGCGTCGTACGCTCTGAGGAACCAGTCGCCGTCCCATGCGGAATCCATCATAACCTTCTTCATCTTGTCGATCTCAGCCTGTGCCTTTGCAGCCTCGTCGGTCTTGCCGAGGTGGTTGAGTATCTGTACGTAGTTCGGGCCTGCATAGGTGAACAGCGCGCCCACGAATGCGGACTCAGCGACCTTGGAATAGCCGCCCTCTGCCTTGAACTTCGGGTTGGTGTAGGTCTGGAAGGACTCGCCGGGGGTATCAGAGTAGCAGGAGAGGTTGATGCAGTCGTTCCAGTCTGCGCGCATTGCGAGGGGCAGACCGTGCGGGCCGAGGTTGTTGACGATGTGGTAGAAGGAAACCTTCAGGTGCTCGAGCATGGGCTGTGCAACGGACATATCGTTGTCATAGGGCACCATCTCGTCGAGAATGCTCCAGTCGCCTGTTTCCTTGATGTACGCGGAAACGGAGAGAATGAGCCACAGCGGGTCGTCGGAGAAGTCGCCGCCGATATCGGCGTTGCCCTTCTTGGTGAGGGGCTGGTACTGGTGGTAGCAGCCGCCGTCCGGGAACTGTGTGGAAGCGATATCGATGATACGCTCTCTTGCTCTGTCGGGGATCTGGTGAACGAAGCCGAGCACGTCCTGGTTGGAATCACGGAAGCCCATGCCGCGTCCGATACCGCTCTCAAAGTAGGAAGCAGAACGTGACAGGTTGAATGTTACCATGCACTGGTACTGGTTCCAGATGTTGACCATGCGGTTTACCTTGTCGTCGGGAGTATCGACGTTCAGGATACCGAGGAGCTTGTCCCATGTTTCTCTCAGCTCAGCAAGGCCTGCAGCGACCTTCTCGGGAGTGTTGTACTTCTCGATCATTGCGTTGCTCTTTACCTTGTTGATGGTCTTGCCGTCAGCCTCGAACTTCTCAGCGACAGGCATCTCAACATAGCCGAGAATGAACACCAGCGTCTTGCTCTCGCCAGCTGCAAGGGTGATCTCCTTGTAGTGGGAAGCAATGGGGGACCAGCCGTCGGCGAAGGAGTTGGTAGCCTTTCCGTCGAGAACGGCCTGCGGGTTGTGGAAGCCGTTGTACAGACCGATGAAGGAATCACGGTCGGTGTCGTAGCCGTCGATGGCGTCGTTTACGGTGTAGAATGCGAAGTGGTCGCGTCTGTCGCGGTACTCAGTCTTGTGGTAGATGGTGGAACCAACGACCTCTACACGGCCGGTAGAGAAGTTTCTCTGGAAGTTGGTGCAGTCGTCCTGGGCGTCCCAGAGGCACCACTCAGCGAAGGACCACAGCTTGAAGGTCTTTGCGGAACCGCTCTCGTTTGTGAGCACCAGCTGCTGTACCTCACCGTCGTAGTTCTGCGGAACGAAGAATGTAGCCTCAGCCTTCAGCCCGTTCTTCTTGCCGGTGATGATCGTGTTGCCCATACCGTGACGGCACTCGTAGCTGTCAAGCTCGGTCTTTACAGGGGACCAGCCGGGGTTCCAGATGGTGTCGCCGTCCTTGATATAGAAGTATCTTCCACCCATATCGATAGGCACATTATTATAACGGTAACGTGTGATACGGCGCAGGCGCGCGTCCTTATAGAAGCTGTAGCCTCCTGCGGTATTGGATATCAGAGAGAAAAATCCCTGTGTTCCTAGGTAGTTTATCCACGGATAAGGGGTACGTGGAGAAGTAATGACATACTCACGGTTTTTGTCGTCAAAATGACCGAATTTCATTAAGTGACCTTCCTTCCTTGCTTGCTCGATGAGCCGAGGGAGTGCACCCTCACAGAAAAATAAATTCCGGCGCACCTCCCGCAAAATGCACAGGCAGGAGGCACAGAGCCGCTATTGAACAGTATACAATATCTTGCGGAAATTTACAAGGGCTGAAAACGATAACATATTTTTTTATTTGGGAAATTTACTTAAGCCACGAAAAACAGCCGCAAAATCTGGTAATATTGAACAAAGGAGATTCGATATAACGATATATAAAGTTAGCATGTCCTAATATCACTTTGTAAATAAATGTGACAGTTTTTGGTGCAACATGTACAAATAATCTGAAAAAAACGCATTGCCTATTTACAAAATGAAGAACTTGTGATAGAATAAAAGGTAAGCTAGGGACACGCTGAAAAAAACAAAGGCTGATTTTGTCACGCTTGGTTTTGTTCATCGCGTCCATAATACCGTGCGTACATGCCATGGGCATTGCACGGTCGTCACAGGCAGCCACGGCTGCCCGGAATTATAAGGAGGATAAATCCAATGGCTAGAGAAAAGCAAACAATGGACGGTAACAACGCTGCGGCGCATGTATCCTATGCATTCACCGATTTAGCGGCTATCTACCCCATTACCCCCTCTTCCGTCATGGCAGAGGTAACTGACTCCTGGTCCACTGCCGGCGTAAAGAACATCTTCGGCGAACAGGTAAAGGTCGTTGAAATGCAGTCTGAGGCTGGCGCAGCAGGCGCTGTTCACGGCTCTCTGTCAGCAGGCGCCCTCACCACCACATACACCGCGTCCCAGGGTCTTCTGCTGATGATCCCCAACATGTACAAGATCGCAGGCGAGCTGCTGCCGTCAGTTATCCACGTTTCTGCACGTGCTGTCGCTTCCCATGCGCTTTCTATCTTCGGCGACCACAGCGATATCTACGCATGTCGTCAGACCGGCTACGCTATGCTGTGCTCCACCAACCCCCAGGAAGTTATGGACCTCGGCGCCGTAGCTCACCTTTCCGCTATCAAGGGCAGAGTTCCGTTCCTGCACTTCTTCGACGGCTTCCGTACCTCCCACGAGATACAGAAGATCGAAAAGTGGGACTACGAGACCCTCAAGGGCATGGTAGACATGGACGCTGTCCAGGCATTCCGCGACAGAGCCCTCAACCCTGAAAAGCCCGTGCTCCACGGCACCGCTCAGAACCCGGATATCTTCTTCCAGGCTCGCGAGGCTTGCAATACATATTATAATAATATCCCGAATATCGTTACCGAGTACATGGACAAGGTAAACGCAGAGATCGGCACAGACTACAAGCTGTTCAACTACTACGGCGCCCCCGACGCTGAGGAAGTCATCGTAGCAATGGGCTCCGTCTGTGATACAATTGAGGAGACCATCGACTACCTGCTCAAGCAGGGCAGAAAGGTGGGTCTTGTAAAGGTAAGACTGTACAGACCGTTCGTTTCCTCCGCATTCGCTGCAGCTATCCCTGCGACCGTCAAGAAGATCTCCGTTCTCGACAGAACAAAGGAGCCCGGTTCCCTCGGCGAGCCGCTGTACCTCGACGTGGTAGCAGCTCTCAAGAAGGAGAACAAGTTCCAGGACGCTCAGATATTCACCGGCCGTTACGGTCTTGGTTCAAAGGACTGCAACCCGGCTCAGATCATCGCTGTTTACAACAACACCACAAAGCCGGTATTCACACTGGGCATCAACGACGATGTAACTCATCTCTCCCTCGATATCACCGAGAACCCCAACACCACCCCTGAGGGCACAACATGCTGCAAATTCTGGGGTCTTGGTTCCGATGGTACCGTTGGCGCAAACAAGAACTCCATCAAGATCATCGGCGACCACACCGACATGTACGCACAGGCTTACTTCGCTTACGACTCCAAGAAGTCCGGCGGCGTTACCATTTCCCACCTGCGCTTCGGTAAGACGCCGATCAAGTCCACTTACTTCATCAACAAGGCTAACTTTGTTGCATGTCACAACCAGTCCTACATCGACAAGTACGACATGGTAGAGGACGTTGTACCGGGCGGCTCCTTCCTGCTGAACTGCCACTGGACCGTTGACGAGCTGGACGAAAAGCTCCCCGCTCCCGTAAAGTCCTACATCGCAAAGAACCACATCAACTTCTATATCATCAACGCCAACAAGGTGGCAAGAGAGATCGGTCTGGGCAACAAGACAAACACCGTGCTGCAGTCCGCATTCTTCTCCATCGCTAACATCATTCCTCCCGAGGACGCTATCACCTACATGAAGAAGATGGCGTACAAGTCCTTTGCAAAGAAGGGCGACGATATCGTCAACATGAACTACGCCGCTATCGACAAGGGCGCAGGCGAAGTTATCAAGGTTGACGTTCCCGCTTCCTGGGCTGACTGCGAGGGCAAGCTCCCCGAGCACAAGGCTGAGGGCGACAACAAGTTCCTGGTCGATTTCGTAAACAAGGTACAGATCCCCGTAAACGCACAGCGCGGCGACAAGATCCCCGTTTCCACATTCGTTGACATGAACATCGTTGACGGTACGTTCCCGCAGGGCTCCGCTGCCTATGAGAAGCGCGGCATCGCAGTTGACGTACCCGAGTGGATCCCCGAGAACTGTATCGAATGTAACCAGTGCGCATTCGTATGCCCGCACGCAGTTATCCGTCCCGTTATCATGACCGCTGAAGAGGCTGCAGCCGCTCCCGCTTCCGTCAAGACCAAGGACGCTATGCAGCTGCCCGGCATGAAGTACACCATGGCAGTTTCCACACTGGACTGCACAGGCTGCGGCGTATGCGCTAACATCTGCCCGGCAGGCGCAAAGGACAAGAGCAAGAGCGCTCTCGTTATGAAGCCCATCGAAACACAGATGGATCAGCAGCCGGTATTCGACTACGCTGTTTCCAAGGTTTCCGACAAGCCCGAGGTACACGAGAAGTTCAAGGAGACCACAGTCAAGGGTTCGCAGTTCAAGCAGCCGCTGCTTGAATTCTCCGGCGCATGCGCAGGCTGCGGTGAGACTCCCTATGCAAAGATCGTTACACAGCTGTTCGGCGACAGAATGTACATTGCTAACGCAACAGGCTGCTCCTCTATCTGGGCAGGTTCCGAGCCGTCCACTCCTTATACCACCAACAAGGAAGGCAAGGGTCCGGCATGGGCAAACTCCCTGTTCGAGGACAACGCAGAGTTCGGTTACGGTATGTTCCTCGCTCAGGACACTCTGAGAAAGAGAGTTCAGAAGAAGCTGCAGGCAGTACGCGAGGACGCACACGATGACGCAAAGGCGCTCATCGACGAGTACTTCGCAACCGAGAACGACGGCAAGGCAAACGCAGCAGCTACCAAGAAGCTGGTAAGCGCTCTTGAAAAGTGCCCCGCAAAGGACGGTCTTGTAGGCGAGATACTCGCGGCAAAGAACTACCTCTCCAAGAAGAGCCAGTGGATCTTCGGCGGCGACGGCTGGGCATATGATATCGGTTACGGCGGACTTGACCACGTTCTGGCTTCCGGCAAGAACGTGAACGTTCTGGTATTCGATACCGAGGTTTATTCCAACACCGGCGGACAGGCTTCCAAGGCTACCAACGTGGGCGCGGTTGCACAGTTCGCAGCCGGCGGTAAGGATGTGAAGAAGAAGGATCTCGCAGGCATCGCAATGAGCTACGGCTATGTTTACGTTGCACAGATCTCCATGGGCGCTGACAAGAACCAGTGCTTAAAGGCTATCGCAGAGGCTGAGGCTTATGACGGACCTTCCCTGATCATCGCTTACGCACCGTGCATCAACCACGGTATCAAGGGCGGTCTGACCATCGCTCAGCAGGTCGAGAAGGAAGCTGTAGAGGCTGGTTACTGGCATCTGTTCCGCTTCAACCCGGCTCTGGCAGACGAGGGCAAGAACCCGTTCGCACTCGACAGCAAGGCTCCGACAGGCGACTACAAGGCATTCATGATGAGAGAGGTTCGTTACAACTCCCTGATGCGTGCTAACCCTGAGAGAGCTACAATGCTGTTCGACAAGGCTGTAAAGAACGCTGCCGCTAAGTACAAGCACCTGGTAGAACTCCAGAATATGTACGGCGACGAGTTCAAGAACGACTAAATAACGGCGATAAAGGCGCATTTGTTGCGTCAAAGCCCCATCGGCAGGGTTCAACCTAGCCGATGGGGCTTTTCCTTGTATCTGCGGCTTTCTCACCGTTGCTTTAATATATTTTTAGTGGCTATAAAAGTACTTGATTTTAAGAGAAAATAATAGTATAATAAATATGGACAGGAGGGGTTATTATATGTTCAATGGCTGGACCAAATTCAACAAGGTTCTTCTGATAATCAGCATTATCTGCAATATAATAATGCTTATCGTTGCTGTATGTGTTCTGTCAGATACGTTTTATTGGTTTGAAAAGAACGCTGTGGTCTTTGTTATTGCAGGATTGTTCGGGATAATGATGTCGCATGCCCTGTGGGGGCTTTTCATCGAGATGTCCAGGAACATAATCCGCATAGGCGAGAAAAATCTGGTGAACCAGTCAGCTTCCGCCAGAATTTCCGCAGTGAATGACTACACACACGAGGGAAGAATTTCAGTGCCAAAGTCTGATTCGGCTGTTTCGGGCTCGCAGGAACAGTCAGGTACTCTTGCAAGCAGAATTACAGCACTTCAGAACGCTGCGGTTCCTGGCGCACAGAAAAATACAGGCTCAGAAACGGCTGAAGCACTGCGTCGTATATGTAACGACAATAAATGATTTTATCCCCACTGTTCCGGTGGGGATTTTTCTTTCCCGCGAAATTCCCCCAGACTATTGCAAAACCACCCGCTTTGTGGTACAATAAATCTGTATGACGAATAACCCCGGGGAGGATAAAATATAATGTACAAATACGAGACCCACATGCACACGAAAGAGGGCAGCGCCTGCTCCAGCGCGCCTGCGGCAGACATGGCGAGAGCGCATAAGGAAGCCGGCTACGACGGTATCTTTGTGACCGACCACTTCTTCAACTCGAACACCGCAGTCCCCCGGGACCTGCCCTGGGAGGAGCGTATCGACAGGTACTTCCTGGGCTATGAGCGCGCAAAGGAAGTCGGCGACCAGATAGGGCTGAAAGTGTGGTTCGGCTGCGAATTCACCGTGTACAACGCGGACTTCCTCATATACGGCATGACCAAGGACTGGATGAAGAAAAACGAGCATGCGCTCATGGAAATGGACGAGCGCGAACTGTTCCGCGGGCTGCGCGACATGGGCTGTTTCATAGTCCACGCGCACCCGTTCCGGGACGACACCTATATACACCACATCAGTCTCTACCCCCACGACATAGACGCCGTGGAAGTCATCAACGCCAGCCACGACCCGCGCAAACTCTTCAACGAGCGCGCGAAACTCTACGCCGACAGCTACGGGCTGATAAAGACCGGAGGTTCCGACAGCCACCACCTCGACAGGCTTTTCGGGGGTGGGATCGACGTGCCCGAGCCGATAAACTGCCCTGCGGATTACCTCAGGCTTCTGCGCGAGGGAAAGGTCTACCCGCGCGAAAGAACACTTTCTGTCTGAACCACGGAGGAAACCATGAATATCAACAACGCGCCGCACCTTTTCCTTGCCCGGCGTGAAAACAATCCCCTCAGGGAACACATCATCGTCAACACCCGACAGGCAAAGCACTTCCCGTCGGAACCGGCTTCGTCCATCGCGCTTTTCGAGAGCCTGGGCGTGAAACTCGCGCAGGACGGCAGGGCGCAGAAGCCCACAGTCGTCATCGCATTCGCTGAGACTGCCACCGCTATCGGCGCGGTGGTTTCCGGGTATTTCCACGACTGCTTCTTCGTCACCACCACCCGCGAGACGCTGCCGGACTGGGCGACTGCGCTCACGTTCCAGGAGCAGCATTCCCACGCGCGCCAGCATTTTCTCTGCATAAGGGACGAGGACGCATTCCGCGGGGCTGCGCAGGTGTTCCTGGTGGACGACGAATTCACCACCGGAAACACCGCGCTCAACCTCAAAAACGCCCTGGACGGCTGCCTTGCCCCCGGGTGCACTATCTACGCGGCGTCGCTTGCCGCTTCCAGCGAGAGCATGGAGCGCTTCCGTGAAGCGGGGGTGGTCCCCGTTACGCTGAACCTGACCGACGATATAACGAACAAAGCCGAACCCGACCGCTTTTCCCCCGACAGGGAATGCACGCCGCGTTCCGCAGACGAATGCGTTCGCTTCAACGCGATATCCGACCAGCGGCTCGGCGTGAATGCCGACAGCTTCCTTGCGGAGACCCGCGGCTTCTGCGCGCAGCTAGCGGACGAAATCCCCGAAATGCCAGGGGGAACGCTGGAAGTGATCGGCACCGAGGAATTCTGCTACGCGCCGCTTCTCCTGGGGAAAATGCTCTCTGAAAAGTTCGCGAAAACCGCAGTCCACTGCACCACCAGAAGCCCCATGCTGCCCTGCGAAACCGGCAGAAGCGGCTTCGAACTCCCGCGCCCCGGGGAATACCCCATGACAAACCGCGTGAAGCTGCCCAGCGTCTACGACCCCGCGCGCACCGTGTACCTCTACAACAGCCAGCCCTGCGACCTCAGCATTATCGTCACCGACGCGGAATTCCCTGACGAAAACGCGCTCAGGGCGCTGTGCGGGGCGGCAGGGGGCAGAAAGGTGATGGTTGTTTCGTTCCGCGGGAAGCGGCTGCTTTCCTCATACGACCGCAGCGACGCGGAGCTTCTCCTCACCGACATCACCGGCAGAATGCAGCCGCTTTCCCCCGCAGAGCGCGAACGGCTGATACAGTCCGGCAGGCATTACAGCGAGCTTCTGCCCGAGGAATACGAGCCGTCCCCCGCGTATCTGAGAGAGTACGAAAACGGGCTTGCCGTCTGGGCAAAGTCAGTCGCGGACGCCGTGCGCACCGTCGCAGAGGCAATATGGGCTGAAAAGGGCAGGCGCGCCGTGCTGGTTTCACTGGCGCGCGCAGGCACACCGGTGGGGGTGCTGATAAAGCGCTATATCCGCGCGAAATACGGCGTTTCTCTCCCGCACTATTCCGTTTCGATAATCATTGACAGGGGAATAGACAGGCGCGCTATGGAATACATTCTCGCAAGGCATTCCGCAGACGGTATACAGTTCATAGACGGCTGGACCGGCAAGGGAATGATAACGCGCACCCTGCGCAAGGCGCTGGAAGCATTCCCGCTGTATGAATACGGCGTCGGCAGGGACAAGCTCGACCACATGTGCGAGATAGCCGTGCTTGCAGACCCGGCAGGACTTTGCAGGCTCTGCGGAACTCACGACGATATACTCATTCCCAGCGCATGCCTTAACAGCGTGGTTTCGGGGCTGTTCAGCAGAACGGTGCTGAACGAGCTCATCGCCCCGGAGGATTTCCACGGCGCCGCGCACTTCGCAAATCTTGAGGGCAGCGACCGCACCCTTGACCTCGTTTCCGCGATAGAAGCGCAGATGACCTACGGCAGCGCGGAACTTCCCCCCATGCCCGAGGGGAACGGCCTTGCAGAAACCCGCAGGATAGCCGCGGAATTCGGCGTCAGCGACATAAAGCTCGTCAAGCCCTCCATCGGCGAAGCCACCCGCGTGCTGCTGCGCAGAGTACCCCGGCTGATACTCCTGCGGGATATCGGCAGCCCGCTGACCAGGCACCTTGTGGAACTTGCAGCCGAAAAGGGCGTCGAGGTGCGGGAATACCCCCTGAAAAACTACCGTGCCTGCGGCATAATAAAGGTGATGAGCGATGTCTGAGGTAACGCCGGGCAAAGCGGCATACATTCAGCGCGCCCCCGTCGTCATCTTTTCCGACCTCGACGGAACGCTGATATTTTCCGCGTCGAAAATGCGCCCCGGGGACATCGTCTGCGAATACAAGGACGGCGCCCCGATAACCTGCATTTCCCCGCGCCAGGCTGAACTTCTGCCGGGGCTTGCGATAATCCCGGTGACCACCCGCAGTACAGAGCAGTACAACAGGATACGCATTCCCGGGTTTCATGCGGAATACGCGCTCGCCGACAACGGGGGCACGCTGCTGATAAACGGCATTCCCGACCCGGAGTGGAGCGCGGCTTCGATGCGGCTGGTGCGGGAAGGCGCGGACGGGCTTTCCACCTGCCGAGAAATACTGGAGCGCGACCCACACCGCAGCTTCGAAATACGCATGGTGGACGGAATGTTCCTGTTCACCAAATCAGACGACCCCGCAGCGACCCTTTCCGCGCTGGAACAGGCAGCGGCAGAGGGAATACGCTGCTTTTCCACCGGCGCCAAGATATACGCGCTCCCCGCAGGTCTTTCCAAGGGGAATGCCGCGCAGCGCCTTGCAGCGCGTGTTTCCCCCGGGTGCAGGATAATATGCGCCGGGGACAGCCTGATGGATATACCGCTGCTGAATATCGCGGATACCGCGCTTTTCCCAGACGACATTCCGCAGGAAGCAGTCGCCGCACGGAGCAGAATGACCGCCCCCCGGGAGCGCTTTCCGGAATTCGTGACTGAACAGCTTACAAAGATGAAGGACTAAAAAATGACGCTGATTTTCATTGACCATAAATTCCAGTACGAACTGGAACGCCTTTTCAGGAACTTCTTCCCCCCGATGGAGATTAAGCTTTCCACCGACCGCGCGGACGCGCAGGGGGATTTCTGCCTGACGGAAAAGAGCGAATTCCCCGAGGGCGTGAACCTTTCCGTGGAACTCGTCTGCGACGGAAAGCGCTATTCCATGAACCGCACCCTCCCCGCGGAGACCCCCGACAAGGAGCAGGAGCGCGAAATGTCCGTGCTGCTGTACAAAGCCCTGCGCGAATACACCGGGCACGACCTCCCCTGGGGAATACTCACCGGGGTCAGACCCGTCAAGGTGCTGTCGAAACTCACCGACGAACAGGCGCTGCAGAGCCTGCTGGTGAGTCAGCGGAAGCTTACAGTCGCGCGGCGTATCGAACAGGTGCAGAAGCCGCTTGTCGAGAGCATTCCCGCGAATTCGTTCAGCCTTTACGTGTCGATACCGTTCTGCCCGACAAGGTGCAGCTACTGCAGCTTCGTGTCGCATTCCGTGGATCACGCGGCCGCACGTCTGGAGGAATACCTCGCGAAAATGACCGAAGAAATGAAGCAGCTCGCGACTATCTCCCGGCATCTGGGGTTGATCCCTGACACCATCTATTTCGGTGGGGGAACTCCCACGGTGCTCTCTGTGGAACAGCTGAAGCGCCTGTTTGCGGCGCTGGAGTACTTCGACCTCTCGCATATACGCGAATTCACCGTCGAGGCGGGCAGACCCGACACCATAACAGCTGAAAAGCTGCTTGCGATAAAGCAGGCAGGCGCCGGGCGCGTCAGCGTAAATCCCCAGACGATGAACGACAGCGTGCTGAAAGCGATAGGCAGGGCGCACACCAGCGAACAGACCGAGCAGGCGTTCCTGACCGCGCGGGAAGTGGGCTTCGACGTGATAAACATGGACCTCATCGCGGGGCTGCCCACCGACGATTTCGACAGCTTTGCAGCCAGCCTTGACACGGTGTGCGGGCTTTCCCCGGAGAACATAACGGTGCACAGCCTTGCGCTGAAACGCGCGGCGCGGCTGTTCCATGAGGGCGCCGGAAGCGCCGTGGGAGAGACCGAGCGCATGATAGACTACGCGCACAAAAAGCTCGCGGAATGCGGCTATATCCCCTACTACCTCTATCGCCAGAAGAACACCGCAGACAACCAGGAAAACACCGGTTACGCCAGGCCCGGCACCGAAAGTCTCTACAACACCTACATCATGGAGGAGCTGCAGACGATACTCGCGGTGGGCGCAGGGGCTTCCACAAAGCTTGTTGACCGTGCCACCGGGCGCATTCAGAGGATAACAAATCACAAATACCCCTACGAATATTTGGACAGATTTAACGATATTCTCGAGAACAAACGGCAGATTTTTAGCTTTTTTGTCTGAAATTTATGTTTCTCGCCATAATAAGTTGACAAATGTTCATTTTTGTTATATCATATAAGTATGAAAGTGCACCCGGCGAACGGGTAAATTTATGGAGGGTAATTACATGAATACAAACGAAAAGATAATGAGCGTGCTGGGTTATTTCGGCATTCTGTTCCTTATTCCGCTGCTTGCAGGCGGCAACACGCAGTTCACAAGATACCACGCAAATCAGGGACTGGTGCTGTTCATTTTCAATATCGTGCTGTGCATCATCGCAGCCATCATTGTTGCGATAATCACCGCAATAAACGGTATTGCGGGGCTGTTCGTTTCCCCGATGGTGTTCAGCGTTGCTTCGCTTGTCGTGCTGGTGTTCACAATAATCGGCATAGTCCACTCAGCGCAGGGCGAGATGAAGCCCCTGCCCGTTATCGGCGGCATTCAGATAATCAAGTGATATTCCCGCACTGTTGATTAGTGCAGTCTGCACTGTCATATACATACGCCGCGGCTTGATATGTGGCATCATTTTGCGGCAGCATTTCAGGAGGTTTTTATTATGGATTCAAATGAAAAGGTATTTGGTGTTCTGGCTTATCTCGGCATTCTGTTCATCATTCCGCTGGCAGCCGGCAAGACCCCGTTCTCAAGATACCACGCTAACCAGGGTCTGGTTCTGTTCATCGCTAACATCGCTATCAACGTAGTTGCTGGTATCCTTATGGCTATCCCGTTCATCAGGGTATTAGGCTACATCTTATCCGGCGTAGGCGGTCTGGCTTGCTTTATCCTCATGATCCTCGGCATCGTTAACGCAGCCCAGGAACAGATGAAGCCCCTGCCCGTTATCGGCGGCATTCAGATCCTCAAGTGATAAGTTCAATCCGGAACCGTAGTTCAATCCGGAATTTTGGTGTCTGCTCCGCAGACATTATTTCAAAAACTTTGATATGAAACAACACAGGGCGAAAGTGGTTCTTTCGCCCTGTAATGTTTCTGTAAAAGTTATTGAAATATATCGCCGTAGGCGATACCGAAATTCCGAATTACGAATTTAACTACGGTTCCGAATTATATTTTGGAGTCGTATTATTTGCTCTTGATTTTTCCCGCAAAATGTGGTATAATAACATAAACACTGTTTACAGTGTGGGACTTCATTATATGACCGCGGGGCTGGCAACAGCAATGAGGAAAGTCCGAGCATCACAGAGCAGGGTAACTGATAACATCAGCCGAGGGCGACCTTAGGGCAAGTGCAACAGAGATATACCGCAGCGAAAGCTGTAAGGGTGGAAAGGCGAGGTAAGAGCTCACCGGGGTGCAGGCGACTGCACCGCCATGTAAACCCTACCCGATGCAACACCGATTGGTGCGGGGGATAACGCGTCTGCTCGGCGCGCCCCGTTGAAAGGTGGCTTGAGCGTAATGGCAACATTGCGCCTAGATAGATGGTCATACACGACAGAACTCGGCTTACCGATGGAGTCCCTATCATGCATATTACTATCCCGGAAACTGCTGTATTTCCGGGATTTGCAGTACAGCGGCAATTGCAGTTTTATTCCACATAAAGCATTATCAGGAAAGGAACGCACATGGATATCCCATCTTACCACCTCAACTTCGTCAACGAAGAATACGACGAGAACGGCATGCTGAAAAAGTTCAGCATAAAATACCCCGAGAACTTCAACTACGCCTACGATATCATCGACAAGTACGGTGAACTTGAACCCGACCGCCGTGCGCTCATGTGGGTGGACCTTGAGGGCAACGAGAAGCTTTTCACATTCGGCGACCTGTCAAGGCTCTCCACAAAGGCTGCGAACATGTTCCGCGGCTGGGGCATAAAAAAGGGCGACAAGGTCATGCTCGTCCTCAAGAGAAACTACCAGTACTGGTACGCTATCCTCGGTCTGATGAAGATAGGCGCGATCGCAATTCCCGCGACCCACATGCTCACCACCAAGGATTTTCAGTACCGCTTTCAGGCTGCGGACGTTTCCGCGATAATCGCGACTGCGCACGCTGACGTTGCCCGCTACATCGACGAAGCCGACGAGCTCCTCGGGGACAGACACCTGCGCGTAAAGGCAATCGTCAACGGCACCTACGAGGGCTGGCGCGACTTTGATGAAGAGATCGAGAACTACCCCGATACCATGGAGCGCATTCCCACCCGCGCCGACGAACTGCACCTGTTGTACTTCACATCCGGCACCACCGGATACCCCAAGATGGTTGTACACGACCACACATACGGCCTTGCGCATATCCAGACCGCAAAGCACTGGCAGAACGTTGACCCCGACGGAATTCACCTCACCATCAGCGACACCGGCTGGGCTAAGGCGGCATGGGGCAAGCTCTACGGTCAGCTGGCAATGGGAACATGCGTTTTCGTGTACGACTTCGACAAGTTCATTCCTGAGAACATGCTCAAGATAATGGAGAAATACAGAATAACCACGTTCTGCGCTCCCCCGACAATGTTCCGCTTCTTCATCAAGGAGGGCATCGGCAAGTACGACCTCTCCAGCCTGAAATACTGCACAATCGCAGGCGAGGCGCTCAACCCCGAGGTGTTCAACAAGTGGTATGAATACACCGGCATAAAGCTCATGGAGGGCTTCGGGCAGACTGAATCCACCGCGATACTCGCGAACATCACCGGCATGACCCCAAAGCCCGGAAGCATGGGCAAACCCTCCCCGCTGTACGACGTTGACCTCGTTGACAGCGACGGAAACCCCGTTCCCGTCGGGGAAGTCGGAGAGATAGTCGTGCACGGTGAATACTGCCACACGCCGGGACTTTTCCGCGGCTACTACAACAGCAAGGAACTCACCGACGAGGCATGGCACGACGGAATGTACCACACCGGCGACACTGCATACCGCGACGAGGACGGCTACTACTGGTACGTCAGCCGCAACGACGACGTTATCAAGTCCAGCGGCTACCGCGTGGGGCCGTTCGAGGTTGAGAGCGTGCTCATGATGCACCCGGCAGTGCTGGAATGCGCAGTAACCGGCGTGCCCGACCCGATAAGAGGTCAGCTTGTAAAGGCGACTATCGTCCTCACAAAGATGTACGCCCCCAGCGACGAACTCGCGGAGGAACTCAAGGAATTCGTGAAGCACAATACCGCCCCCTACAAGTACCCGCGGTCAATCGAATTCGTCGATGAACTCCCCAAGACCATCAGCGGAAAGATAATGCGCGCCGAAATACGCCGCAGGGACCTGAATAAATACAGGAATAAAAAGTAAATGCGGAGGTTGGATTAATTCGGGTTTTGCGCACTTGAGTGCTAATGCTGATGGATAAAGTAACGGGCTGCGCAAAACTATATTCGGAATTCGGAATTCGGAATTATCGTGTCCCGCTTTGCGGGACGTTATCTCAAAAGATTTACTATAAAATACACAGGGCGAGAGGTTAACTTTCGCCCTGTAGTGTTTCTATAAAAGTTTTTGAAATATTATCGCCGTAGGCGATACCAAAATTCCGAATTCCGAATTCCGAATTACGAATTACGAATTACGAATTGCTATTACGGTGTTTGCAGCGCTTTCAGTCTCTGCTTCAGCTCTCCCACCGGAAGCCCCATGACGTTGTAGTAGTCGCCGTTTATCCTGCGGACAAGAAGCGCTCCCCGGCCCTGAATTCCGTAGGCGCCTGCCTTGTCCATCGGGTCGCCGGTGGCGACGTAATCCGCTATTTCCTGCTCCGTCAGCGGGAAAAACTCCACCCGGGTCTCTTCGGCAAACGATATCTCCTTATCGCGGAATATCACCTTTACCCCGGTGAAAACGCTGTGCTCCCTGCCGGAAAGCACTCGCAGCATTTCTGCGGCGTTTTCGGGGCTGTGGGGCTTGCCGAGTATCTTTCCGTCGATGGAAACCACCGTGTCTGCCGCAATAACCGGCTCCGTCGCTTCTCCCCCGGGGAATGCCCGCTTTGCCACCTCTCCGGCTTTCTGCGCGGAAAGAAGCAGCACCGCGTCCCGCGGGGAAATGCCCCCGGGCAGCACCTCGTCGCCCTGCGCGGGTATCACCCGGAATTCCGGCTGGATAAGAGCAAGCAGCTCGCGCCTGCGCGGGGACTGGCTCGCAAGTATCATGCCTTGCTGCCTTTCGTGTGGTGCTCGGGCTTGTAGGGGTGCTGCGGCGCGTATATCTCGTTGTAATTCTTGATGCACTGCTTTATTACCTCGACAGCCTGCTTCTGCCCCATGACCTCGTTTACTGCGGTCTCCTTGCCCTCAAGCTGCTTGTAAACCGAGAAGAAGTGGCGCATTTCCTCGAAAAGGTGGCTGGGCAGAGCCTCGATACCGCGATAGGCGTTGTAGGTGGGGTCCTCGAAAGGTATCGCGATTATCTTTTCGTCATTCTTGCCGTTGTCGAGCATGGTGATAACGCCGATGGGGTAGCACTGTACCAGCACCAGCGGGTCTATAGGCTCGTTACAGAGCACCAGCACGTCCAGCGGGTCGCCGTCGTCTGCCAGCGTGCGCGGGATAAATCCGTAATTCGCGGGGTAATGCGTGGAGGTGTACAGAATTCTGTCAAGGACGATAAGCCCTGTCTGCTTGTCAAGTTCGTATTTCTTCTTACTTCCCTTTTCTATCTCGATGACTGCCATAAAATCATTGGGTGTGATGCGCGCAGGGTCGATGTCATGCCATATATTCATAAATAAGCTCCTTTCAGCTATTGTGAATTCATTATACAACTTTTCCATTATTTTTTCAAGAGGAATTTTCTCAGAAATCCGTCACTGCACCGGCGTCTGTTACATATTATGGTACTGACCCGGGTTCACCGGAATTGTATCATCTGGAGGTGCGGCATGGAAGAAATTCTGTTCATAGGCGGCGACAAGCGCATTATCTGCGCAGCGGAAACGCTCTCGCAAAATTTCGGGGTGCATTCCCTGGGGCTGGAGGGCAGCTTTCCGCAGCCGGAGGGAAAATACCCCGCAGTAGTGCTGCCTCTGCCGTATTCACGAAACGGCACGACGATAAACGCACCGCTTTCCGACACCCCGATACCGCTGGATATCATCGCGGAATACGCGCAGCCCGGCGGAATGGTGCTTTCCGGTGGGACTTCCGACAGGCTGAGGGAAATCTGCGAGGCAAACCGGCTGCGCCTGGTGGATTACTATTCCGGGGAAATACTCACGCTGAAAAACGCGCTTCTTACCGCAGAGGGTGCCGTTTCGCTGCTGATAAGCGGCTCGGAATGCGCGCTGTGCGACAGCTCCGCGGTAATAACGGGTTACGGCAGGATAGCGTGGTACCTCGCGCGGCTGCTCAAGGGCTTCAACTGCCGCGTGACCATCACCGCGCGCGACCCGATACAGCGCCACAAAGCGCTGCTGGAGGGCTTCTGCGCGCTCCCCTGCGAACTCACCGGGCTTGCCGCTTCATCAGCCGACCTGGTGATAAACACGGTGCCCGCGCAGCTGCTGACCATGGAGGAGTTCCTGAAGCTGCGCCAGGGAACGGTGTTCCTTGAACTCGCGACCCGTGCGGAAGCACCCGAGCGGGAATGGGCGCAGGCAGCGGGGGTGCACTACATCAACGGAGCGGGGCTGCCGGGGAGATTCTCCCCCAGAACTGCCGGGGAAGCCATCGCGGGGGCGCTCACCACAGCCCTGCGGAAATGACCCCACCACGACCATGAAAGGAGGATCCGTCTGAAACATGACGGTATCATATATGACCGACATCTCTAAGCTGTCCGGACTGCGTATCGGGGCGGCTGTGTGCGGTTCGTTCTGTACTTTTTCCCGGGTGTTCCGGGTGCTGTCGGAACTCACCGCAGCCGGCTGCGACATCACCCCGATAATGTCCGACGCGGCATACACCACCGACACACGCTTCGGCAGGGCGCAGGAGCACGCTGCCCGGCTGTTCGACATCACCGGGAAAACTGTGCTGCACGATATCACCACTACAGAACCTATAGGTCCAAAGAAAATGTTCGACGTGCTGCTCGTCGCCCCCTGCACCGGAAATACCCTTGCAAAACTCGCTGCGGGGATCGTGGACACACCGGTATGCATGGCGGTAAAAAGCCACCTCAGGAGCCAGCGCCCGGTGGTCATCGCGGTTTCCACCAACGACGCGCTTGCGGGGGCTTCCAAAAACATCGGTATCCTGCGGAACTACAAGCACTTTTATTTCGTGCCGGTATTCCAGGACGACCCGGTAAACAAACCGTTCTCGATGATATCGGATTTCAGCCGCATTCCGCAGACGATAGAAGCGGCGCTGGACGGAATACAGATACAGCCGATGTTAACGACAATGGAAAGCCAAAATTAATTCGGAATTCGAGTTTTGCGCACTTGGGTGCTGATGCTGATGGATAAAGCAACGGGCTGCGCAAAACTATATTCGGAATTCGGAATTATTGTGTCCGCTTACGCGGACGTTATCTCAATAGATTAATAACAAAATGCACAGGGCGAGAGATATTCTTTCGCCCTGTGTTGTTTCATTTCAAAGTTTTTTAAATTCGTCCGCGAAGCGGACACCGAAATTCCGAATTCCGAATTACGAATTACGAATTGAACTCAGGTTCCGAATTGAACTAACGTTCAGTCTTTCCCTTTCTCGCCCATAACGCAGTCCGTCAGACGCTCAAAGTCCTGCAGCGTGAGTTCCTCAGCGCGGGCTGTGGGCTTTATCCCGCAGGAAGCCATTATCTCCGCGAGTTCCGGCTTGGTTATGCGGAGTTCACCGGAAAGAGGGTTCGCTGCCTGCTTTCTGCGCTGCGAGAACACCGAGCGAATTATCCGGAACATCAGCTTTTCCCATTCAGCGGGCTTGTCGGAAGCCGGCTTCACGTCCAGACGGATAACGGCGCTGTCTACATTCGGCGATGGCATGAAGCTGCCCCTGCCCACCCTGAACAGCAGCTTAGGCTCGCTGTAATACGAAACCGCGCAGGATATCGCGCCGCAATCCCGGGTGCCGGGCTTTGCGCAGATTCGGTCTGCGGCTTCTTTCTGCACCATGACCGTCATCGACTTCACCGTCAGCCGGCTCTCAAGCACCCTCATTATCACCGGGGAAGTGATGTAATACGGCAGGTTGGCGCACACCACTACCTCCATACCCGCCGACTTTTCTGCAAGCAGCGCGGCAAGGTCGGTCTCCATGACGTCCGCAAAGACTATCTCAACGTTGTCGTATTCAGCCAGGGTCTCATCAAGTATCGGCTTAAGGGAGGTGTCTATCTCCACCGCAATGACCTTGTCGCAGCGCTCCGCGAGTTCCTTGGTGAGTACTCCCACGCCCGTGCCTATTTCAAGCGCGCATACCCCGGGCTTCGCACCGCCCATCTCCGCTATCTTGGGGCAGACTGCCGGGTTTATAAGAAAGTTCTGCCCCAGCGATTTTGTGAACGAAAAGCCGTGCTGCTCAAACAGCGACTTTATCACTCCGATATTCGTAAGCTCCATCAATAGCCCTCGCTGCCTGTCAGGCTCTCGTCGTTCTCCACCCAGTCGTTCACCATCATGACCTTGTACTGCGTGGAATTCACCCGGATATACACCCTTTCGATACCCGCGTTGATTATCTGCCGCTTGCACATGGAACACGGCTCCACGTCGCCGTAAAGCTGCCCCGTCTTTGCGTCGAGACATGCGAGGTAAAGCTCCGAGCCTATCATGTCGTGCCGTGAAGCGCTGATGATGCAATTTGCTTCCGCGTGCACCGAACGGCACAGCTCATAGCGCTGCCCCTTGGGGACGTTCAGCTTTTCGCGCATGCATTCCCCCAGGTCGGAGCAGTTCTTTCTGCCCCGGGGGGCGCCGTTGTATCCCGTCGCGATTATCTCATCGTTCTTGACGAGTATCGCGCCGAAATTGCGCCGCAGGCAGGTACCCCTTTCTGCGACAGTCTGGGATATGTCAAGGTAGTAGTTTATCTTGTCACGCCGTTCCATAACCGCGCCTTTCTCAGTTTATCTGTGCTTTCTGGACTGCTTTACGATGAAGTTCGCATTCTGTCTGGGCTTGGGGAATATCGGGATATCACGCGGGCGCTTCTCCTGCTCGGGGACAGGCGCCTTGCCGTCGAATGCGTCAACATAAGCCCTTGCTATCGCCCTCTGCTTTCTCAGCTGGTCCGCATGCTCCTCGTGAGAGAGTATCTTGTCAAACTGCTCGCGGGACTTGTCCTTTTCGCCGTTATTCGCATAGAATTCGCCGAGGACGCAGCGATACTGCATCTCCTCAACGTCGTCCTTTGCCTTTTCGACTACCTTTATCAGGTGCTCCTCTGCCTTTGCGGTCTCCCCGAGGTCGATGTATCTCAGTGCTGCTTCAAATTCAACATTCATGTTAGTTCACCTTTCGATATTACTTCTGCATTACGCTACATTATATTCTACCATAAAACAGACGTTTTGTCAAAACCTTTTTGTATTTTTCCATAACTGAGCGATAAAATTATAAGATAACAAAAATTACCGCCCTGGTATGACAGTCTTTTCTTCCACATTATGGTAATATATAACAGCAACAGCCGATAACAAGCCTGCATTACACCCGTGATAATGTCATGGAATGTGCAGATATTCGGCAGGAACGGGGAAAATGAAAGGAAGAGAAATATGTCAGAAAAAGCGGCTGTCCTCGCTCGCAGGGCGGCTTCGTTGAATGTTTCCGCAGCCGGAAGAGCTGCGATGTGGGCTGCCTGCGGTCTGCTGATGGAACTCGGCTCCGGGACGGGCTGCTCGGGCTCGGCAGCGCTTGCCTGCGGGCTGCGGCAGGGGAGCCTGTGGGTGTACGCCGGGGGAGCGCTGGGAGCGGTGCTGCGCGGCTTCCCTGCGGGTCTGACCGGGGTCGGGGGACTTATTATCGCGTTCGCGGGGAGGTTCATTCCCGTGACGAAAAGCTCCGTCGGGAATGCGCTGGTGCGCGGCGCCGTGGCAGCCTGCGCGGGGTTCTTCCCGGCGCTCGCGGATTACCGGTCGCCGTCGGAACTCCTCGCGGGTATCGTCGCGGCGTTCACTGCAGGGATATTCGCGGTGTGCGTTTCGCTGCTGTTCGACCGGGTGCATGCCCGGGGGTTCGACGCCGCCGACACCGGGGACTGCGTCCTCGCTGCGGCTGCGGCGTGGGTGATATTCATGCTGCTGGGCAGGCTGGATTACCCGCCCTGCAACGTCGGCAGGCTGCTCGCGGGGTTCCTGGCGATGAGGGCTGTGGAGCGCGAAAACGGCTTCGCGGGGGCTTTCGTGGCTGCGGGCGCGCTCGCGGGACTGTGCGCTTCCGGCTGCACCGGGGGCGCGGAAGCAGGCGCAGTCTGCCTGGGGGCGGCGCTTAGCTGCGTGCTCCTGCGGTTCGGGAAAGTCACCCGGGGTATCGGCGCGGTGTTCTTCGGGTGCGCGATACTCCTGACCGGGGGCGCGGAAACCGACAGCTGGCGTGTGTTTGCGGAACTTTCTGCCGCGGGAGCCGCATACATTCTCATACCGCGGAAGAAAACCGCAGCCGAATGCGGAATGACCGACGAGCCAGCGGCGCTCATCATGCGTGAACGCCTGAACTTTGCGGCAGGCGCGCTATCCG
>ULRE01005442.1_pt1 | contig 33615 bp, 24 predicted proteins | sample 1955141 | NCBI WGS metagenome assembly ULRE01 (sample SAMEA4835674, study PRJEB28245) | human gut metagenome | biome: gut microbiome; material: fecal sample | place: Denmark | collected 2008
AGGCCGGAACAGAATGAGCGAATGCAGCGCAGTAGTGCGCCTGCAAGTAGTTCATCCTGTTTCGGCTTTTTTATTTGAAAGTTTTTTGAAAAAAGTGGTTGCCAAAACCCTTATTTAGAATGCTATAGGTATAGGCATAATTTTAATCGAATGGAGCTTAGGCTCCCCGTTCAAAAAAAAACGGGTGGGTCTGAGGTCATTTCTGCTGTTCTTTCATAGAAGACTCACCTGTTGCCGAAAGGCAGGAAGGTGGTTAAAATGAATTTTATTACTTTGAAAGAACTGAAGAAGATGGTTCCTGTTGCAAGTGAATTTAAGCGAGTGCCGGGTTTGAAGAAGATATTGGAAGATGGTATAGAAGTGATTCTCCGAAAACAGATGGAGAACCATGCGGAAGTAGTCGTCTATAAAAATGGATATGTTTCCTACCATGCACACGAAAGATATACGGTGTTTGCACTTCATAACTGTACACACTACTACTATGAATCGCAGGGAAATGAGCATCAGACAATTCCACATAACCATTTTGAGGATATGGAATGGCATATTCGTCTTGTGCTGGAGGGAGAGGATCGACTTGTGCGTAATCTTGAAGCACGGGAAAGTGAAACTTTTTCGTATGCGGCGGATGTGAATCCGGAGTATAACAATGAAATGGAAGATCCGCGTATAAATGTTATGGATTTTGTGTTGAATAAAGAATTTTTGAGAAAGGCAAGCGAACTGCTGAAAAAGCACCAGTGGGAAATGATTTGTCGCCACTATATTGAGGGAATGACGCACCGGGAAATTGCTGCTGAGATGGGAGTATCACATCAATATGTGACAAAGGGAATCAAAAAGGGGCTTCACCGCATCCGTTGCACTTATACATAATATAGAAAAACTGCCGTGGGGACTTAAAAATCCCTGCGGCAAATTTTTTTTGAGAAAATTTGAAAAAGTGGTTGCCAAACACCCCTTTCAGAATGCTATAGGTGTAAGGGTTATACAACAAGCCCTCACAAAAGTTCTTTGAAAACTGAATAAGCCATCCCAGAGAGATACTTCTGGCACTGAATGTGCATCCTGCGTGTCTTACCAGAGAAAACGCCGCTGAAATATGGGGCAGGAACGGGCTGGGGCAGAATGGCAAAGCTCAAATAACAGCAGATACACTGCGGTGGAGCAAGAAAACGTGTTCCACCGTAGGAATGTACTGTTATTTCCAATAGTGCAAATCTAATCCGACAGGGGGTGATCAATTACATGGAGTACCCGTATTTCAAAGGTCTGGAAGCAGACCGATACAGCTTTTACCGTGTGCCGAAGGCATTGGTCAAGGCTGATCTGTTCCAGAAGATGTCCGGGGATGCCAAGCTGCTGTATGCTGTGCTGCTTGACCGTATGAGCCTTTCCATTAAGAACGGCTGGCAGGACAAGCACGGCAACGCCTACATTATCTGCACGATAGAGGAAGTCATGGACTCTATTCATTGTGCCAGACAAAAGGCAGTCAAACTGCTGGATGAACTGGAACAGGAGTTTCGGCTCATCGAGCGGCGCAGACAGGGACTTGGCAAACCCAATCTGCTGTATGTGAAAGACCTTTATGCGGGGCTTTCGCAATCGAACTACTGGAAGTATGAAAATCATACTTCCGGCAGTTTGAAAAACGAACTTCCGGGAGTTCTAAAATCAAACGGAAGTAATACTGAGAAGATAAATAAGACAGATAGTAGTGAGACTGATCTTATCTATCCGGCTGAACTGCAGGAAGAAGAACAGTACCGCCGCTATTTCAAGGAGGCGCTGGAACTGGAAATTCTGGAACAGGGCTATCCGGCAGATAAAACGGTTCTGTATGAGATTCTGGAACTGCTGGTGGAAACCGTCACCAGCAGAAAGAAGTTCCTGCGCATCTGTGGGGAAGAAAAGCCGAGAGAGGTGGTGAAAAGCCGCCTGATGAGGCTGGATTCCTCGCACATCCAGTACATATTGGAGTGCTTGAAAGAAAACAGCACTCAGATTCGGAACATCAAGCAATACCTGCTGGCAACACTCTACAATGCACCTGTGACCGTGGACAGTTACTATTCCGCACAGGTTCGGCATGAATTTGGGTGGGGCGGCAGGGTAGATAAAAACTAGGAGGACAACCCCATGAACATCGTATTCATGAGTATGGACACGCTGCCCTCTACGCTGTGGGCGCGTGATCTGTATGACCAGATGCACATTCGCAGCGATTTCCGCAAGTGGTTTCCGCGTATGTGCCAGTATGGTTTCATCGAGGGCCGCGACTACGAGTATATGCCCCGTGTCCGGCTGCAGGATGAGGGCGGGCGCACGGTGCAGCGGTATGTAAAAGACTACCGCATTACGCAGGACATGGCAAAGAAGCTCTGCAAACTGCACCATACGGCAGTCGGCGCGGCGTATCGTTCGCAGCCGTTTGATTGGGATGTGCTGCTTGGCCTGCTGCATAAGAAGCCGCCGCGTCGAAGCAGCTATGAAGCACAGTTGAGCGATTCTGATTCGTTGGTAACAACCACGCAGATCGCCAAAGAGTACGGCTGCGGAGCCAAGGTGTTCAATCGGCTGCTGCATCTGCACGGCATCCAGTACCGGGCCAACGGCCAGTGGGTGCTGTATTCGGAACACCACGGTAAGGGCTATACGTCCAGCCTGACGTTCCGGCTCCAGCGCAGCGATGGTTCCGAAGTGGAAAAGCTGCACACGGCATGGACGCAGAAAGGCCGGAAGTTCCTATACCACACGTTGAAGCGGCGCGGGGTGCTGCCGCTGGCTGAACAGGGAGGTTAAGCCTATGAATTTTACCGATAATCCGTTTGAACGCATGATGCGCCAGCGTCCGGGGACGGACAGTGGCCACCCCTGCAAGCACTGTCGGCACAAATGGGAGTGCGGCTATCTGCTGCATCAGTGCCGCAAGAAGTTCCGTTCGGTGCTGGGCGATACCGCGCCGCCTGCGGCCGGGGCGGTCCGCCCCTGATGCAGCGGCGATAGAAGGGAGGTGAGCAACCGTGCAGGAGGAAGTCAATGAGAAAACCATCTCACTGTGCATCAAAGGAGGAAAAATCACGGCACAGATTTTGAAGGCAGCCCTGATAAAGCTGTTGGCAGAGATGGACAAGAAAAAACAGCGGAAGCAAGGAGAAAAGGGCCAATGTAAGAAAACCGGTCGGCAAAGCATCAAGAGTCTGCAAAAGAGCGGCGCACAGATCACGAACATCGTTGTCACAGACAATAATATCAAGTCGTTTGACCGGGTAGCCCGGAAATATGGCATTGATTACAGTCTGAAAAAGGTGGAACAGGAGGGCAAAACAGAATACCTTGTCTTTTTCAAGGCCAAGGACGTGGATGTTATGACCGCTGCCTTTAAGGAGTATACCAGTGAAACACTGAAAAAGCAGAAGCGTGAATCGGTGCGCCAGAAACTGGAAAAGGTGAAAGAAGAGCTTTCTAATCACCGTCAGCTCAAGAAAGAAAAGAAGAGGGAGCAGGAACCGATACGATGAAAAATCCGAAAAAACCTGCCCGCCTGCCGCGCAAAGCACCGTCCAACCAGACGGGTGGGACGGCATGGGGTAAAAAACTGGCTGCGGAAATCAGCAGGATGGCGCAGGCAGCAGATATGAAAAAGCTGATCCTGCTGAATTTTCCGTACATCATCGCCTTTTACATGGTGGAGAAAGCCGCATGGCTCTACCGTCATTGCAATGGCGATTCCGTGGTGGACAGGCTGATGGTTCTATTTATGAACTTTGGCCTGGCCTACAAAAGTGTCTTGCCCAGTTTTCACCCGTTTGACCTGATGGTGGGGCTGGTCGGCGCAGCTGCGCTGAAAGCAGTGATCTACTTCAAAGGGAAAAACGCGAAGAAGTATCGGCAAGGCGAGGAATACGGCTCTGCCCGGTGGGGCAACCAGAAGGACATCGAACCTTTTATTGACCCGGTATTCGAGAACAACGTCATACTCACACAGACCGAACGGCTGATGATGAGTGGTAGACCAAAGCATCCGAAGTACGCCCGCAATAAAAACGTCATTGTGATTGGCGGCAGCGGCAGTGGTAAGACCCGATTTTACGTCAAGCCCAACTTGATGCAGATGCCCCAAAAGGTCAGCTATGTCGTAACGGACCCAAAGGGTACGATCATTATCGAGTGCGGAAAGATGCTCTCGGATGCCGGGTATAAAATCAAAGTCCTGAACACCATCAATTTCAAAAAATCCATGCGGTACAATCCGTTCCATTACATCCGCAGCGAAAAGGATATTCTGAAACTGGTCAATACCATTATCGCCAACACAAAAGGGGATGGCGAAAAATCCGGCGAAGATTTCTGGATCAAGGCCGAACGCCTGCTTTACTGTGCATTGATTGGCTACATCTGGTATGAAGCCCCGGAGGAGGAGCAGAACTTTTCCACGCTGCTGGAGTTCATCAACGCCAGCGAAGCCCGCGAGGATGATGAAGAATTTAAGAATGCCGTAGATGAGCTTTTTGAGGAACTGGAACAGAAAAAGCCGGAACATTTTGCAGTCCGCCAGTATAAGAAATACAAGCTGGCTGCCGGCAAAACGGCTAAGTCGATTCTTATTTCCTGCGGTGCCAGATTAGCCCCATTTGACATTGCGGAGCTGCGTGACCTTATGGCCTACGATGAAATGGAACTGGATTTGCTGGGAGATCGCCGCACAGCCTTGTTCGTTATCATTTCCGATACGGACGATACATTCAATTTCGTGGTGTCTATCATGTACACCCAGCTTTTCAATCTGCTTTGTGACCGTGCAGACGATCAATGCGGAGGTCAGCTAAAGTATCATGTGCGGCTATTGCTCGATGAGTTCGCAAACATCGGGCTGATCCCGAAGTTTGATAAGCTGATCGCCACCATCCGCAGCCGCGAGATTTCGGCATCCATCATCCTGCAATCACAGAGCCAGCTGAAAACCATCTACAAAGATGCCGCAGAAACCATCATCGGCAACTGCGACACCATGCTGTTCCTCGGCGGCAAGGAAAGCTCGACACTCAAAGAGATTTCTGAAACCTTGGGAAAAGAAACAATCGACCTATATAACACATCCGACACACGCGGTCAAAGCCCATCCTTTGGTACAACCTACCAAAAGACTGGCAAGGAACTTATGAGCCGGGACGAGCTTTCTGTTATGGATGGCAGCAAGTGTATCCTGCAGCTGCGCGGTGTCCGGCCATTTCTCAGCGACAAATTCGACATTACCAAGCATAAGCGGTACAAGGAGCTTTCGGACTTCGATAAGAAAAACGCTTTCGATGTAGAACGCTATCTGAAGCACGAACTAAGGCTGCGGATGGATGAAGAATTTGATTGCTACGAGGTGGATGTGTCCGAAGAAAGCACAGCATAGGAAGGAGGTCATTATCCAAAGTAAATTTATCCGCCCGCCTGTCCGGGCAGACCCCATGACAGCAACCTCGTCCGACTGATCTCTACATTTTTTGCGATTTCAAAAGGCTGATTTTTTATGAAAATGAAAGGAGAAGCCAGCATTGCAGGAAACAGGCAGCACCGAAGATGTGCCAGCCTGTTTTTCTTTTGGAATCGTACTTTTTATCAATGCTGCAATCTGGCGAAAAAAGACTATGGAATTCTTCAATCAGGCTATTACCGTTCTGCAGACTCTCGTTGTTGCCATCGGCGCGGGCCTTGGTGTTTGGGGCGTTGTGAACCTCATGGAAGGGTACGGAAACGACAACCCCGGCGCAAAGTCGCAGGGCATGAAGCAGCTGATGTCCGGCGGCGGTGTCATTCTCATCGGCACCCAGCTGATCCCGCTGCTCTCTGGTTTGTTCGGCTAATCAACAAGCGATAGGAGGAAAACCCGCCATTGTTCGATAATATTTTCGCAGCAATCGAAAAATGGATGAGGGAACTTCTTTCCGGCATGGTGGAGTCCAACCTGAGTACGATGTTCACAGCGGTCAACCAACAGACCAGTGAAATCGCTGCTCAGGTCGGGCAGACACCGCAAGGGTGGAACAGCAGTATTTTCAGCATGATCCGTAACATTTCGGATTCGGTGGTGATCCCCATTGCGGGAATCATCATCACGCTGATCCTCTGCTATGAGCTGATCTCGATGCTGACAGAGCGGAACAACCTGCACGATGTAGACACTTGGATGTTCTTCAAGTATTTCGTGAAGATGTGGATCGCGGTCTATCTCGTCAGTCATACGTTCGATATTGCAATGGCGGTATTTGACATTGGGCAGTCGGTGGTAAATTCTTCCTCCGGCATTATCCGTGGCAATACCGCCATTGATATTAGTTCTCTTTCCATGCAGATGCAGGCGGCAATGGCAACGATGGCGATTGGCGAACTGGTGACGCTGGCATTGGAAACCCTTGTTGTAAGCTGGTGTCTGAAAATTCTGTCGGTGGTTATCACGGTGATCATGTACGGCAGAATGATTGAAATTTACCTCTACACTTCGCTTGCTCCGATTCCATTTGCAACCATGAGCAACCGTGAATGGGGCCATGTGGGTACAAACTACTTCCGAGGGCTGTTCGCGCTGGCATTTCAGGCGTTTTTAATGATGGTCTGCGTGGCGATCTATGCAGCCCTTATTGGCAGCATCCGGGTATCTTCGGATATTCACTCGGCATTGTTCGGCACAATGGCCTACACGGTGATTCTTTGTTTCTCGCTGCTCAAAACGGGAAGTCTGTCCAAACAGATCTTCGGCAGTCACTAAATCCGGGAAAATCCAATGAAAGGAAAAGACAGCAGACAACGCCGTTTCCCGGCGGCGGTCTGGCTGTTCTGGTGATAAATGGCCTATGTAACGATTCCCAAAGACCTTTCCAAAGTGAAAAACAAGGTCTTTCTGAACCTGACGAAACGCCAGCTTGTGTGTATGGGTTTTGCGGCGGGCATCGGCGTTCCGTTCTATTTTCTTATGCGTGATACGCTGGGAACCAGCAATGCGGCGGCAGGCATGGTGCTTCTGATGCTGCCGGAATTTTTCTTTGCGCTGTACGAGAAAAACGGGATGCACCTTGAAACCATCCTGACAAACTTCATCAGTGTCCGCTTCAAACGCCCTGCGGTACGCCGCTATGAGGTCGAAAACCTGTATGAGCGGGAACTGGAAACCGCAACACCGATCCAGAAGAAAGGAGGCATTCTTGGTAAAAAGTGAACCGAAGAAGAAACCGCAGTTCGGCGGCTTCTTCCAAAAGTTCTTCCGTAAACCCGAAAAGAACCAGAAGGAACAGCGGTTGACCGTGCAGCATTCCATTCCGTATCTGGAAATGGGGCGCGACGGTATCTGCCGGGTGGAGGAACATCTGTATTCCAAAACCGTCCGATTCTACGACATCAACTACCAGCTGGCACAGAACGAGGATAAAAACACCATCTTTGAAAGCTGGTGCGACTTCCTCAACTATTTCGATGCCAGCATCCACTTTCAGCTTTCGTTCATCAACCACAAAAGCGATATGAGCGAGTACAACAAGGTTATCCAGATCGAGCCGCAGCATGACCAGTTCGATGATGTGCGCATGGAATATGCACAGATGCTGAAACAGCAACTTGCCAAGGGTAACAACGGTCTGGTTCGGACGAAGTACATCACGTTTAGCATCGAAGCAAAGAACGTCCGGGAAGCAAAGCCCCGGTTGGAGCGTATTGAAACCGATATTCTCAATAATTTCAAGGTGCTGGGCGTGAAAGCCTACCCGCTGAACGGCGTGGAACGGCTTCAGATCATGTACGAAACCTTTCATCAGGAGGAACAGCAGAAGTTCGATTTCAGCTATGACCGCATCCTGCAGAGCGGCATGACGACCAAAGACTTCATTGCCCCGACCAGTTTCCTGTTCAAGAGCGGCAAGGATTTTATGATGGGTGACACCTATGGTGCTGCATCCTATCTGAACATCCTTGCCCCGGAACTGACGGATAAGGTGCTGGCCGAATTTCTGGACATGGACAAAAATCTGGTGGTCAGCATTCATGTGCAGTCGATAGATCAGCTGAAAGCTATCAAACTGATCAAAGGCAAAATTACCGATCTGGATCGTATGAAAATCGAGGAACAGAAGAAAGCTGTGAGGTCTGGTTATGATATGGAAATTATTCCGAGTGACCTTGCAACTTATGGTGGCGAGGCCAAGAAGATTCTGGATGATCTGCAGAGCCGTAATGAGCGTATGTTCCTTGTTACGGTGCTTTTCCTCAATACGGCCAAGACCAAGCCGGAGTTGGATAGTGCTGTTTTTCAGACTGCTGGTATCGCTCAGAAGTTCAACTGCACTCTGAACCGTCTGGATTATTTGCAGGAACAGGGCCTTATGAGCAGCCTGCCGCTGGCAAATAATCTCGTTCCCATCAAGCGCGCACTGACCACCACTTCCACCGCCATCTTCGTTCCCTTCACCACGCAGGAGCTTTTTATGGAGGGCGATTCCCTCTATTACGGTCTGAACGCGGTATCCAACAACATGATTATGGCAGACCGGAAGCAGCTGAAAAATCCGAACGGCCTAATTTTGGGTACACCGGGCAGCGGTAAGTCATTCAGTGCAAAGCGTGAGATCACGAACGTGTTCTTTACCACAACGGACGATATTATCGTGGCAGACCCGGAGGGCGAGTATTATCCGCTGGTGGAAGCGTTGGGCGGTCAGGTTATCCATATTTCGTCCACCAGTAAGGACTATATCAACCCGATGGACATCAATCTGAACTATGCGGACGATGATAACCCGCTGGGCATGAAATCGGACTTTATTCTTTCCCTGTGCGAACTGATTATGGGCGCACGGGATGGCATGGAGCCGGAAGAAAAGTCGGTCATTGACCGCTGTCTGCCGCTGGTCTACCAGAAATATCTGAATGATCCGAAGCCGGAGAATATGCCGACGCTTGGTGATCTGTACGACTGCCTGCGGGAGCAGAAGGAACGGCAGGCGCAGCGTATCGCCACGGCACTGGAAATCTACGTCAATGGTTCTCTGCGGGTGTTCAACCATCAGACGAATGTGGAACTGGATAACAGAATTATCTGTTTCGATATCAAAGAGTTGGGCAAACAGCTGAAAAAACTGGGTATGCTCATCGTCCAGGATCAGGTCTGGAACCGCGTTACCATCAACCGCAACAGCAAAAAGAACACCCGGTACTATATAGACGAGTTCCACCTCCTGCTGAAAGAGGAACAGACCGCTGCATACAGCGTCGAAATCTGGAAGCGGTTCCGAAAATGGGGCGGTGTACCGACAGGAATTACGCAGAACATCAAGGATTTGCTGGCCAGCCGGGAAATCGAGAACATCTTCGAGAACAGCGATTTTATTTATATGCTCAACCAGGCATCCGGCGACCGACAAATCCTTGCAAAGCAGCTGAATATTTCACCGTTCCAGCTGTCGTATGTGACGAACAGCAACGAGGGCGAGGGGCTGCTGTTCTACGGCAATACGATTATCCCGTTCAAGGATAAGTTCGACACTTCGCTGAAACTGTACAGTCTGATGACCACGAAACCCATGGAGATGGGAAAATATAAGGAGAAAAAAGAAGCATGAACACATCGCATATTTTTGATCGACTGAGCCGTAAGATTCATCATCACTCTGACATGGAGCCGCACGAAAGCGATTCTGGCCCGCCCTTTGGCGAGGTGGAGCCGCTCAACTTCCACGATGAAGAATCGGTGGTGCATACGGTGCTGGAGGACTTTTACGCCGTTGGCACACTGGCCGATGAATTGACTGACGGCTTTCACATGGAAGCCCACGGTTATCTTGATCGTGAGGAAGTGAATGCCCGTCTGATCGCCTTTGCCCGGAAGCTGGAGCAGGTGCTTGATAAGTGGGAAACCCACGCAGCCCTGCTCGCATGACGGCTCCAGCCGGAAGGAGGTGATTTCCATAGCAGACAAAAAGTTTCGGGGCAGAGATAAAATCGTCCAGAAAATGACCAAGGATGGTCTGGTGGATGAAAACCTCCGCACCGGGGAACAGAAGTCCGCAACCGCAGAAGAAAAGCTGGAGAAGGAAGATTCGGCAAAAGAAACTGCGGAAAAGGAAACAGATGAAGAAACTATCGTGGAAGAAGAACGGTGCATGGATGCCGGGGACGGGGAGGAGGATGCACCCCGGCATCACAGCACCGCCAAACAGAGCGCAGACTATTATAAAGCCCATCAGGAGGATGGGAAGCCGAAGGATGCGCCTGCGGAAGCGGATGTAGAGCCGCAGACCAAGAAAGGCCGACTTTCTTTTGAGGATGAAAAAGGCGGCATTGTCCGTGGCATGGGGATGGGCGTTAAAAAGGTGGCCAAGAAAGGAGTGGACACCGCCACCGGGTATGCCCATCAGAAAGTACATCAGGTAGAAAAGGACAATTCCGGTGTGGAAGCTGCTCACAAGTCGGAAGAAGCCGCCGAACGCCTGCACCACTTTGTCAAAGGCAGGAAAAAGCCCAAAGACAAATCTGCCAGAGCAGAGAAAAGAGGTGGCGAGGATCAGAAGTCCAGCCGCCTGAAATTCTCCGAGAGCGAGGGCGGTACTGCAGAAAATGCAGCAGAACCGCCGCTGAAAAAGAAACAGCCCCAGCCACCGCCGACTGCCGCAGGAGGTGAATCAAAAACAGTCGGTGCGAAGTTTTACCAGAAAAAGCAGTATAAGGATGCTTATGCAGCCGCCAAGCGCAGCCAGAAAGCTGGAACTGCCGCCAGCAAGCAGGCAGCAGCAGCAACCAACACCATTACGGAAAAAGCAAAGGCGGCGGTGCAGGAGATCGTCGCGCATAATAAAACCCTGTGGGTCAGTATTGGAGTGGGTATCCTGCTGGTGATGGTCATGCTGGGGGCCTTTTCAAGCTGTGGTGCAGCGATTCAGGGAACCGGCAGTACCTTTGTGGGAACGACCTACCCCAGCAAGGATGCCGACATGAAAGGTGCGGAAGAGGATTATCTGGAGCTGGAAAAAGAACTGGATAAGCAGATTCGGCAGATGGAATCCACCCATCCGGGCTACGATGAATACCGCTATCAGCTGGATGAGATCGGGCATGACCCGTATCAGCTTATTTCCCATCTGACTGCGGTTTATGAGCAGTTCACCAGAGGACAGGTCAAGCCTGTTATCAAGGAACTGTTCAAGCAACAGTATCTCCTGAAAGTGTGGGAAACCATTGAGATTCGTACTCGCATGGAAACCAGAGTAGGGATTCGGCCAACGATTGACGCTTTTGGAAACATCAGCATGGAAACCTATACCTATCAGGAAGAAGTGGAGTACGAGTATAAAATCCTCAATGTCCTGCTGAAAAATAAGGGCTTCGATACCATCGCGCGGAAGAACATGAACCGGAAGCAGACCGGACGGTACGATGCCTATAACCTGACCTACGGCAACCGCCCCGAACTGTTCGGCGCAGGCTCCCCGACATACAGCGGCGGCACAACGGGCAGTATCGGCACAGGCGGTGCTGGTGGCTCCGGCGGTGGTTTCAAGTATGATATTCCCTCGGAAGCCCTTTCGGATGAAAAGTTCGCAAGGATGATTGAGGAAGCCGAAAAGTATCTAGGTATGCCGTATGTGTGGGGCGGCAGTTCCCCAAGCACCAGTTTTGACTGCTCCGGCTTCGTTTGCTGGGTCATCAATAACAGCGGCAATGGGTGGAGCGTTGGGCGTACAACGGCCAACGGTCTGCGAGGAAAATGCAGCTATGTCTCTCCTGCGGATGCACAGCCTGGTGACTTGATCTTCTTCGAGAAAACCTATAACACCGTTGGCGCGTCGCATGTTGGAATCTACGTCGGCAATGGCATGATGATCCACTGCGGCGACCCCATTTCCTATACCAGCATCAATTCGACCTACTGGCAGAGCCACTTTTTAGGCTTTGGCCGCATCAACTGAAAGGAGGGCCGATGGGCAAAAAATTACAGAAATATCTGGATGAAGCCGAAAAGACGGAACAGCAGATCGCGGAACTGGAAGAACGGCTGAGAACCATCCGGGCAGCACAGAAAAAGGAAGAGGACAGCGAGATCATTCGTGCCATCCGCAGCACCAAGATGGGCGGGCGCGAACTGCTGGCTCTGCTGGACAACATTCAGGCAGGCAACGTGACGTTCCTGACCGCTGTAAACAACGCTTCGGAGGAAGCAGAAACGGAGGAAGCGATTGAAAAAGATGCTTAAACGGCTGGGAGTTGTTATCCCCAGCACAATTCTGACCCTGCTGATGGCAGTGGGCTTTTCGACCCCGGCCTTTGCCTTTGTGGACACCACTGAAGTGATGGAGGAACCGACACAGGTGATCGAGGAAGAGGAACCGACCGAGGAAGAAAAAATCCCGTTCACCATTGCAGGCAACGGCGAGGTGGAGGATAACATCGTGGATGACCCCAGCAAGGAGTTCTTCACAGTAAAGACCAAGGGCGGCAACACATTCTTTCTGGTGATCGACCGGGCGCGGAACAGCGAAAACGTCTATATGCTCTCGATGATCGACGAGTACGATTTGCAGGAGTTTCTGGATGATGAAGAGCGGAACGGCCAGCAGGAAGAAGAAACGCCGGCGGTAGTTCTGCCCGAAACCAAACCCGAACCTACCCCGGATGTGGAAATCGAAGAACCGAAAGAGGAATCGAGCGGTGGCATGAATAAGATTCTGCTGCTGGTATTCGTGGCGGCACTGGGCGGTGCAGGTGCTTTCTTCTACTTCTACATTTATAAGCCGAAGCCGAAAGAAGAAACGCCGCAGAGTGAAAATCTGGAAACCGACCAGAGCCTTGCGACTGTGAACGAGGATAATCAGTCCGGCAACGAAAATGGCACATAAGAAAACCGTAACATAAGGATGCAGGGGTAGTCGAAAGGCTATCCCTGCTTTTTTCAAAAAGGAGAAAGCGTTGAAATATCTGGTGATTGCAGAAAAACCGAGTGTATCGAAATCCATTGCAAAAGTGATCGGTGCATACCGACAGGAGGACGGGTATCTGGAGGGTGGGGATTGCGTGGTAAGCTGGTGTCCGGGGCATTTGGCAGAGTATGCAGCCCCGGAAGACTATGATGAACGCTATGAAAGCTGGCGTTTTGAGGATTTGCCGATTCTCCCTGTTGAGTGGAAACTGCTGGTACACAATACAAAGAAGCCGCAGTTCAATGTCCTGCGCAAACTGCTCCGCAGCAAGAAATTTGATTATGTGGTGAACGCCTGCGACGCAGGACGCGAGGGTGAAGCAATTTTCCGCCGTGTGTATGCTCTTTCCGGAAGTGAACTCCCCATCAAGCGGCTGTGGATCAGCAGCATGGAGGATGCTGCCATCCAGCAGGGCTTTGAAAACCTGAAAGATGGTGCGGCCTACGACAACCTGTTTGCAGCGTCCGAGTGTAGGGCAAAAGCAGACTGGCTGATCGGCATGAACGGAACCCGCGCTTTTACAAAAAAGTACGGCAAAAAGCAGACCATTGGCCGGGTGCAGACCCCGACGCTGGCGATGCTGGCCGAACGGCAGGCCAAAATCCAGAACTTTGTAAAAGAACCCTATTACAAAGTGGAACTATCCGGTGCGGGTGTCGTGGCGGCATCGGAACAGATGACGCAGGAGCAGGATGCCGATACCATGCAGGCTGCTTGCGATGGGCAGTGCGCGGTGGTTGGCAGCATCGAACGCAAGAGGGTAGAAAAGAAGCCCCCGAAGCTGTATGACCTGACGACCTTACAACGAGAAGCAAACCGCTATTATGGCCTGACCGCCAGCCAGACCTTGCAGGTGTTGCAGGAACTGTATGAAGAAAAGCTGGTGACATATCCCAGAACGGACAGCCAGTTTGTGACCGAGGATATGAGAACGACAGTGGAATCTCTGGTGCTGGCCTTGGATGGCACGGCGGCAGACGTAAGCTGTGTTATCAACAACAGCAAGGTCACAGACCATCATGCGATCCTGCCGACCATGCAGAGCGCAAAGTGTAATAAGGAAAAGTTGTCCGAAACCAAACAGAAGATTCTTTCGCTTATCATCTGGAAACTGGTGCAGGCTGTGCAGCCGCCGTTCATCTATGAGGATGTGCTGGTAACCGTGTGCTGCCAGGGCAGGAACTTCACGGCAAAATATAAGGATGTTCTGCAGCCCGGTTATACTGCAAAACCTGTTCCACTTGTGGAGCCGGAGAAGAACAAGGATGCGTCACTTCCGAACGATCTGGAACAGGGGATGGTTATTCCGGTGGTACGGGCAGAGAAAAAGCAGGGCTTTACTTCACCGCCGAAAGTCTACACCGAAGATACCCTGCTGTCGGCCATGGAAACAGCAGGCAACAAGGAATTTGAAAAGGACACTGAGAAGAAAGGTCTGGGGACCCCTGCAACGCGCGCTGCGATTTTGGAAAAGCTGGTATCCTCCGGCTATGTGCAGCGTAAAGGCAAGCAGATGATTCCCACGGAGGACGGTGTGGCCGCGATCCGCAATATCCCGGACTACCTGAAATCTGCCAGCATGACAGCCGAATGGGAAAATGACCTGCTGCGGATGGAGCGCGGCGAGATCAAGCCCTATGATTTTATGCAGGGCATCCACGGACTGATCGACAAGATGCTGGCTGACCTCCGGCAGATTCCTACCGTTGCGGCGGCTCCCCATCATAATAAGGTAAGCGTAGGAAACTGCCCGGTCTGTGGCAACCCTGTACATGAAAGTAAACTCAGCTTTTGTTGTGCAGACCGCAGCTGCAAATTTGCCCTCTGGAAAGAAAGCAGATACTTGTCCAACATGAGAAAGACGCTGGACAAGAAGATGGCGGTAGACCTTTTGAAGAAAGGCCGCACCCATGTAAAAGACTTTTATTCCGCGAAAAAAGATAAGACATTCGCCGCTGACCTTGTGATGCGCGTCGAAGAGGGCCGCGCACAGTACAGTCTGGAATTTCCCAAAACACCGATGAAAATGAAAACGTAAAGGAGGTTTGACCCTTGCCACAGATTAACGATATTCGAGAATTGGCGCAGCAGAACGCCCGGTATGTCAGTAACTCGCCACAGGACTGGATGAGTTATCTGGATGTGGCGGCGCGGCTGTACCGCTATTCGTTTACCGATGCGCTCCTGATCCACGCGCAGCGACCTGATGCAACCGCCTGCGCAGAACTGGAACTCTGGAATCAGAAAATGAGCCGATGGGTCAACCGTGGCGCAAAAGGCATCGCGCTTCTGGATGATACCGGACCGCGTACCAAACTGCGGTATGTGTTCGATATTGCTGACACCCATCTGGTGCGCGGCGGAAAAACACCGCTCTTATGGAATCTGGACAGCCACGAGCATGAGCAGGCTATCTTAGACCATCTGGCAGATACCTACGGCCTGTCGCAGACAGACAGCATGAATACTGCCCTGCTGGAACTGGCACAGCAGTTGACTGCCGACAATCTGGATGAAGCGATGGACGGTCTGGCCTATGAGGTGAAAGACACTTTTCTGGAGGAACTGGACGAAGATAACATCCGTGTCCGCTTCCGGGAACTGATGACCAACAGTATCTTCTATACGCTTTCCCGCCGCTGCGGGCAGGAGCCTTTGGATGTACTGGACGATGATGACTTTATCCGCATCGTGGATTTCAACAAGCTGCCTGTGCTGTCGTTCCTTGGCAACGCGGTTTCCGAACAGTGCGAAGCGGTTCTTTTTGACATTGGCCGAGAGATGCGGAAAATTTACAAAAAAGAAATCACGCAGCAGCTTGAAAAATCCGTTGACAGCTTGTATAATACCAATACGGACTTTAGCACATTAAAGCGCGAAACCGAAGAAAACACGACCAAAGGAGGACAAGAAAATGGAGTTGACGTATTACCGCAAGGGAGATTATCTGTTCCCGAATCTGGCCGTGAAGGACGAGCCGCAGACCATCGGGAAGTACGGGATGCTGCGCAGGACGTACCTGAAAGAGAACCGAAGGAACTGGTATCAGAGTATGCTGATGAGCGGCAGGCTGAACCAGCATCTGGCGCAGATCGAGGAAGCAGCGGAGAGCCGGGTGGAAACCCTGCTGGACAGCCTGAACGAGAAGTTTCCGGCACCGAGCAAGGAGAAAGACCCGCTGGCATGGGCGGCGCACCAGAACAACCTGACGGCGATGGCAGAAGAGATCGTCTTGAAGGAATTGGTGTACAATTAACTGAAACAACAACGGAACAGGATTTGAGCGAAGCAGAGGAAGAAATTGCCTCTGCTTTTTCTTTTCCTGATTTGCCGACCGTGGAACAGCAGATCCATGCCATCGAAGAACCGATTCGGGCGCAGTACGCAGAGAAGATTGCACTGGATTCCGAGGTGGTTGATGAAGTTCTGCGCACGGGCAGCAACCGCAGCAAAGGTCAGCTTCGGCTGATCTACAATTTCATGGTTGAGAAAACCCCGGAAGAATACACAGAGTTCGTGAAAAACGAATATGGTACGGGCGGCAAAGGCTTTGAAATTGGCGGTGCAAAGTATGCGGTCTGGTTCGATGATTTAGGGCTGCGCATTGCGGCAGGCAGCACGGCAAAGGGCGGTACGATTGCCAATGCGTTTCTTTCGTGGGAGGATGTGAGCAATCGTATCCATGAACTGCTCCGGCAGGGCGAGTATGCGCCGCAGGCGGTTCTGGATGCTGCACGGCAGAACGCCTTGCAGGAACACGCGCAGACGTTGGCTTATATGGAGCGCGACTTGGCAGATGGCGTTGCCGAAGCAGTCTTTCAGGATGTAGAAATCTTCAGGGGCGGTTTCCCGGAACTGACGGACAGGCTGGCAGGCTTGCTGGACGATACGGATTTTCTAACAGACCTCAACGAGAGATTGTCTGCGCTGGGGGAAGCCTATGCCGAAGATAAAGACCTGATGCGGATGCACTTTTATAAGCCGGATAAAGTGGCAGCTCTGTTCCAGCAGTTTGCAAAGCCTTATCAGAACTACTCCGCGCGGGATGGCTTTCACTGGAATGAGTATAAACGATTCATCACGGAAGATGAAATCAATGGATATTTCACGCGGGGAAGCAATTACTCGGATAGTCGGCTGGCAATCTATTCGTTCTTTCTGAATCATGAGGATAAAAAAGAGCGGGCTGATTTCCTGAAAGACCATTATGGAATCGGCGGCAGCAGCCATGCACTCTGCGGGGCAGACGATTCCCACGAAGATCACGATGGCAGGGGCATTTCTTTGGAGCGTGGCCCATACGGGAACCCGGATGCAAGCGTTCATCTGAACTGGAATCAGGCCGCAGGCCGAATCGACCAGCTTATCCGTGACAGTGAGTATTTGAAGCCGGCAGACTACTCCCGGATGCCTGCTTATGAGCAAGAGAAGATGGCAATGCGGGTGATAAATTTCTACCATCGTCTGCCGAATGAAGTGGAACGTCCTTTCCCGCAAGACCTTTACCATGAAGAAGGACGAAAGGCTCTTGTTGAAAAGCTGGCAGACCCAGAACAGTCGGCGGAACTGCTGGAGCAGATGGACAATGCACTCCTGTCTGTGCCGCTGGATTCCGAGGAATACAAGGGCAAGGCAGAATCTCTTTCTGTTCTGCACCAGTATGTTGAGGGGACGTACACGATTTTCCCGGAAAAGAAGAGGGCTGTTGAGATTGCGGTTCCTGAACAGGGGCAGATGTCCATGTTTGACTTCATGGAGCAGGAGCCGCAAGCGAAAGAGCAGTCAACCGCCGCAGCGGTTGAGGTACACCAAAAGGCAAAAGTCGTTGCGCGGTATCAGTCAACGGTGATGATGCAGGAGGGATATATCGAGGATATTGCAATTCTGCAATATCCTGATGGCAAGTTCTATAACCATTATAACTATGACGAAGAAAAGGGCACGGGTGCTGCAGAAACAGGGCCGTTTAACAGTCTGAATGATGCAAAGGCTGTCATTCGTCAAACGAGGGAAGATGCAAAAGCAGTAGAATCGTTTGAAAATCAGCCTAAGCAAACGTACAGCAGAGAAAACGGCAGTTTTCTGTATCTGGAAAACGACCATCTGTACCGCATTGAGCGTTCCAATGCCTACGATGTGTACCTGAAAGACATGGAAAATTCGGCGGTGGCTGGCCGGGTCATTCCGTTACCGTTATATAGCGAAACGCTGGCGAAGAATCCGCTGAACGATTTCCTGAAACTGGTTGCGGACCACACCCAGAAAGACAGCCGCAGCATCTATAAAGAATGTCTGTACACGCTGTTGGAAAAGGTAGAGCGCAGCGAAATCTATCCGTTGCTGCGTGACCGCGATACCACCGAGGAAGAAGCGGAAAATCTGATCCGTGAGAAAATTGAGGATTTGTTTGCTTCCAGTGAGGTGAAAAATGCCGCTTATTCTGAGGCATTTGACACATGGGCGCACTTCGGAGAGTGGATTCAGGAAGATATTTTCCAGCGCACCTATCAGGACGTTATTACGGACAGACGGGATGCTGTTGCACTGTATCAGGATAGCATGGATGCTCCGCAGTGGGTACGCGGCATTATGGTTCCGTATGCAGCGGAAGAAAAGACCGTTGAGCCGACCTTGCAGCCCCTGCCACTGGATGCCGCCAACGAGTATAACGCGCTGAAAGAGCGTTACCCGGATGCGCTGGTCGGTTATGAGCAGTACGGTAACTTTGAGTTCTACGGCGAGGATGCAAAGCGCGTTTCGGAACTGCTTGGCAGCAAACTGTTGGAAAAGAAAACTGCACTCGGCAAAGTAGATGTATCTGGTTTTCCGCGTGAACAGTGGGTTTCACAGGCAAAGAAGCTCTGGAAGCAGGGGGTGAGCGTCTATCTGTCCGGCCAGCAGGAAGATGGAACCCATGTGCAGACAAAATATTTCCGCAGAGAAGAATATCTGCCAGTCAACACCATTGTCGAACTGGACGATAGAGAGTTCCGCGTGGATTCGGTCAACTTTGAGCAGGGAACGGTCAGTTTGCAGGACATGACCCTTGCAAAAGAAGCCCGGTATCCGATTTTCCGAATGGAACCGCTGGAGTACATTCGGCATCTGTACGAACAGGCAGATGTATCGATGGAAGAAGCAGTGGAGATCACTGTCTTTACGGCTCTGCACAACGCTGGCATAGCATACGAAGATTTCTCCCCGGAGCAGATGGATGTGATTTATTCGGTGGCAGAATCGGGCGGCGAACTGGAAGAACTGCTGAATCCCGACTTCCCGCCAGAACAGATGCAGCTGATCGCAGATGTGCAGAACCGAACGGATGCCATCAGCCGTGCAGCAGCAGAGGAAGCCCTTGAACCGCTGACCCAACAGCCTATGACCCCGGCAGAGGTCAACTATGCACGGCGGCAGCACAATCTTCCGCTGGACAGTGGAGCAGGAACAGAACAGCCTGCACAGCCCAAACAGGAGTCTATGAACTTCCGTATTACGGACGATGATCTCGGTGCAGGAGGGCCGAAAACAAAGTATAAAGCCAATGTGGAAGCCATTCGGCTGCTGAAAACGCTGGATGCAGAGCAGCGGCAGGCTACCGCAGAAGAGCAGGAGATACTTTCCCGGTATGTGGGCTGGGGCGGCATTCCGCAGGCGTTCGATGAAAACAATGCGGAGTGGTCGAAAGAGTATGCCGAACTGCAGTCCTTACTCACGGCAGATGAGTATAAGGAAGCTCGTGCCAGTACCCTGAATGCGTTTTACACTTCCCCTACGGTCATCAAGGCAATGTATGAAGCCCTGGGCAATATGGGATTGTCCAAAGGCAACGTGCTGGAACCCTCCTGTGGTGTCGGCAATTTCATGGGTCTGGTGCCGGACAGCATGGAAAAGATTCGGATGTACGGTGTGGAGCTGGACAGCATTTCAGGCCGCATTGCACAGCAGTTGTACCAGAAAAACAAGATTGCGGTGCAGGGCTTTGAAACAATGCAGTTCCCGGACAGCTTCTTTGACTGTGTTGTGGGTAACGTACCGTTCGGCAATTACAAAGTGCCGGATAAGCGGTATGATCGCCACAATTTCCTCATCCACGATTATTTTATCGCCAAGAGCCTTGACCTTGTGCGTCCGGGCGGTGTGGTAGCCGTGGTGACTTCCAGCGGTACGATGGATAAGAAGGATTCCTCTGTCCGTGAGTATCTTGCTAACCGTGCCGATTTGGTAGGTGCGATTCGACTGCCGAACAATGCGTTCCAGCGCAATGCCAACACCAGCGTGGTTGCTGACATTCTGTTCCTGCAGAAGCGTGACCGTGCAGCGGTGGAGCGGGCTGACTGGGTAGATCTCGATGAAACGCCGGAAGGGTATTCCATCAACCAGTATTTTGCGCAGCATCCTGAGATGGTGCTGGGAGAGGTCACTACCGAAAGCACTCAGTATGGCAAGCAGGAAACTACGGTTAAGCCCATCGATGGCGCAGACCTTGCCCAGCAGTTAAAAGAGGCGGTCAGCAACATCCATGCTACTATCACAGAGCCGGAAATCTCCGACGATGAACTGGAAGTACAGGAAGAATCTATCCCGGCAGACCCAAGTGTGAAGAATTTCAGCTTCACGAACGTGGACGGGCAGATTTACTACCGTGAAAACTCCTTTATGAACAAGGTGGAACTGCCTGCCGTAACTGCAGAGCGGGTGCTGGGCATGATCGCTCTGCGGGAAACCACCCGGAAGCTGTTGGATTGTCAGCTGCATGATGGTTCGGATGCGGAAGTACAGCTTTTGCAGAATGAACTGAAACAGCAATACACCGCATTTAAGGCGCAGTATGGTCTGATTAACAGCACTGCCAACAAGCGGGCGTTCCGACAGGACAGCAGCTATTGTCTGCTGGCATCACTGGAAATTCTGGATGAGGAGAAGAATCTCAAACGGCTTGCCGATATTTTTACCAAACGTACCATCCGTAAGCCGGAGCCTGTTACCTCGGTGGACACGCCAAGCGAAGCCCTGGCACTTTCCATTGGAGAAAAAGCAAAGGTGGATGTGTCGTTTATGGTGCAGCTCTGCGGTAAACCGGAACAGGAGATCACGGATGAGCTGGCAGGTGCGATTTTCCGAAATCCTGTGACACAGCAGTGGGAAACCTCGGATGAATACCTGTCCGGCAATGTTCGTGAAAAACTGGCCACAGCAGAAACCTTTGCAGCGAACCATGCAGAGTATCAGATCAATGTGGATTACCTGAAACGGGTACAGCCCAAAGACCTGGATGCTTCGGAAATCGAAGTGCGGCTGGGTGCAAACTGGGTAAAACCGGAATACATCACGCGATTTATGCGGGAAGTGTTCAAGACACCTGGCTACTATGCAGGCGACGAAATCAAGGCAACCTATTCCGAAATCTCCGGTGCATGGAATATTTCTGGCAAGTCGATGGATCGCGGCAATCCGCTTGTTACCAATACCTACGGAACGATGAGGGTCAACGCCTATAAGCTGCTGGAAGATGCGCTGAATCTCCGGGATACCAAAATCTACGATACGATTCACGATGCGGATGGCGACCACCGTGTGCTGAATAAGCAGGAAACCATGCTTGCACAGCAGGCACAGGAATCCATTCGGGAAGCGTTTAAGCAGTGGATTTTCAAAGATTTAGATCGCCGCGAGGATTTGTGTGCGACCTATAATCGGATTTTCAATGCGATTCGGCCCCGTGAGTACGATGGCAGTCACATTCGTTTTGAGGGCATGACCCCGGAAATCTCTCTGATGCCGCACCAGAAAAATGCGGTGGCGCACATCCTGTACGGCAACAATACGCTGCTGGCACATTGCGTGGGCGCAGGCAAGACCTTCCAGATGATCGCTGCCGGCATGGAAAGCCGCAGGTTGGGCTTATCGCAGAAAAACCTCTATGTGGTGCCGAACCATCTCACAGAGCAGTGGGGCGCAGATTTCCTGCGGCTCTATCCCAATGCGAATGTGTTGGTGGCAACGAAAAAGGACTTTGAACCCAGCAATCGCAAACAGTTCTGTTCCCGTATCGCAACCGGCGATTACGATGCCATCGTGATCGGACACTCGCAGTTTGAGCGTGTGCCGCTTTCTCCAGAACGGCAGAAAGCCATTGTGGAGCGTCAGATCGACGATATTACACTGGCTTTGGCCGATGCCCGGAGTGAGGATAGCCGCAGTTTTACGGTCAAGCAGATGGAAAAAACAAAGAAAACACTGGAAGCAAAGCTGCAAAAGCTGAACGACCAGACAAGAAAGGATGATGTGGTTACATTTGAGGAACTGGGTGTTGACCGTCTGTTTGTGGACGAGTCGCATTTCTATAAAAATATGTTCCTCTACACAAAAATGCGGAATATCGCAGGTATCGCCCAGACCGATGCACAGAAGTCCAGCGATATGTTTGCAAAGTGTCAGTATCTGGATGAACTGACAGGCGGTAAAGGCGTGACCTTTGCAACCGGAACCCCGGTCAGCAACTCGATGGTGGAACTGTACACCATTATGCGTTATCTCCAGTATGACACCCTGCAGAAGATGGGGCTAAGCCATTTCGATGATTGGGCGGCGTCTTTTGGTGAAACCGTTACGGCAATCGAGCTTTCCCCGGAAGGAACCGGCTACCGTGCGAAAACACGTTTTGCCCGGTTCTTCAATCTGCCGGAGCTGATTTCTCTGTTCAAAGAATCCGCAGATGTGCAGACAGCGGATATGCTGAACCTTCCTGTGCCACAAGCAGAGTACATCAATGAAGTGCTGAAACCCAGCGAAACACAGGAAGAAATGGTAAGTTCCTTTGCAGACCGTGCCGAGGCTGTACGAAATGGCAGCGTGAATCCGAAGTTCGATAACATGCTGAAGATTACCAACGATGGCAGAAAACTGGCACTCGACCAGCGGCTTATGAATGATATGCTGCCGGACGAGCCTGAGAGTAAAGTAAATCGCTGTGTGGACAATGCGTTCAAGGTCTGGGAAGAATCGGCCCCGGATAGGGGAACACAGTTGATTTTTTGCGACTTATCGACACCAAAAGCCGATGGCACATTCAATGTTTATGATGATGTGCGGGAAAAGTTGGTGGCGAGAGGTGTTCCCCGTGAGGAAGTGGCGTTCATTCACGAGTACAACACGGAAACCAAAAAGGCAGAGCTTTTTGCAAAGGTGCGCGCCGGACAGGTGCGTATCCTGATGGGGTCTACGCCGAAGCTTGGCGCAGGAACCAATATTCAGGATCGGCTGATTGCCCTGCATCATCTGGACTGCCCGTGGAAGCCGTCTGACCTGGAACAGCAGGAAGGACGTATTCTCCGGCAGGGAAACCGAAATAAGCAGGTGAAAATCTATCGTTACGTCACGGAAAATACGTTTGACTCGTATATGTGGCAGATTCTGGAAAATAAGCAGAAGTTCATTTCCCAGATCATGACTTCCAAATCTCCTGTTCGTGCCTGCGATGATGTAGATGACACTGCACTGTCTTATGCCGAAATCAAGGCACTGGCAACCGGCAATCCCTACATCAAGGAAAAGATGGATTTGGATATTCAGGTCAGCAAGCTCAAACTGCTGAAAGCCAATCACACCAGTCAGATTTATAGTTTGGAATCGGATATTGCGCGCCGCTATCCGCGAGAAATCGCTACGGCAAAGGGTCAGATCGAAGCACTGAAAACCGATATGGAAGCGGCAAAACCACTTCTGGCGCAGGATAAAGACCACTTCGCTATTGAAATCAGCGGCAAGGTGTACACCGAATGCAAGGAAGCGGGTGCAGCCATTATCGAGGCTTGTAAGGCTTTGAAGGCGGCTGGTACCGAGGGCAGAATCGGCAGCTACGGTGCGTTTGAACTGCATTCCCGGTTTGACAACTTCGATAAGGTGTTCCGTTTGTCCATCAAGGGCGCATGGAACTATTCGATGGAAGTCGGCAAAGACCCGCTGGGTAATATCCTGCGCGTTACCAATGCACTGGCAGGTATCGAAAGAGCATTGCCGCAGGTGGAACGCAGACTGGAAACCTTGGAACAGCAGTTGGCGCAGGCAAAGGAAGAAGCCAAACGTCCTTTCGCGCAGGAAGCAGAATTGGCCGAAAAATCTGCGCGCCTTGCGGAGCTGAACGCTCTGCTCAACATGGATGAAAAGGGTAGTGAGGATGCGCTGGGAGTGGATGAGGATGCAGCCGAAACCGAGGTTGCAGATAAGCCACGTCAGCCTGTGAACTACGCAGGCCGCGTTGCAGAGCGCACTGCGGACAATGTGCGGAAACCCTCTGTGCTGGCACAGCTTCATGCAAAACAGGTAGAACGCAGCGTAGAAACGCAGAAATCCCAGAAGCGGAAAAGTCACGATATGGAACTGTAAATAGGATAACCCCGTTAGATCTCTGCAAGGAATCTAACGGGGCATTTTTGAAAAAGGAGGGCCTTTGCTGACATTAACACCGATCAATCTGAAAACGGCAAACGCATTTGTGCAGCAATATCACCGCCACCATAAGCCGACGCGAGGGCATAAGTTCTCCATTGGCGTATCGGAGAATGGCGCATTGGTGGGCGTTGCTATCTGCGGCAGGCCCGTAGCGCGGAGGCTGGACGATGGCTATACGCTGGAAGTCAATCGCCTGTGTACGGATGGAACTCCAAACGCCTGCAGCATCCTGTATGCGGCGGCGTACCGTGCAGCACGGGCAATGGGTTACAACAGAGTTGTTACCTACATTCTGGATACGGAGAATGGCAGTTCCTTGAAAGCTGCCGGGTACACCTGTGAAGGCAGGGCCGGGGGTTTGGAATGGAACGGCGCAAAAGCACCAAAACAGGCCGACCAATATCCGCGCCAGATGAAAACACGATGGGTCAAGAAAAAGGAGGGCTTGCATGGCAGTTGACCGCAAACAGCAGATGAAAGAAATCACGGAACGGCTGGAGCAGGGCGTAAAGGACATTTTCACATCGGAAATGTACACGACATACCTGCGCACGATGGCAAAATTCCACAATTACAGCTTCAACAATACGCTGTTGATCGCTATGCAGCGGCCTGATGCCACACTGGTGGCAGGGTTTAACGCATGGAAGAATAAGTTTAACCGCTACGTCAAAAAAGGCGAAAAGGGCATTCAGATTATCGCTCCGGCTCCCATCAAGGAGGTGGAAGAACGCGAGAAAATCGACAAGGATACGGGTCTGGTTGTGCTGAACGAAAACGGTGAACCGGAAATGGAACGTGTAGAGTATGTGGTTCCGCGTTTCCGAGTGACGACGGTTTTTGATGTTTCACAGACCGATGGGGAACCGATTCCGTCGCTGGAAGTGAACGAACTGACGGCCAGCGTCAAAGACTATGCGCTGCTTACGGCTGCAATCGAGCAGGTATCGCCTGTGCCGATGCGGTTTGATGAAATCGAAGGGGATGCCAAAGGCTATTACAGTGATGCAGACAAAGAAATCTGCATTCAGGTCGGCATGGGCGAGAGCCAGACCATAAAGACGATGATCCACGAGGTTGCTCATGCGATGCTGCATAACAGCGATTTCATGAAACAGCGCGGGGAAGAAAAAGACAGGCTTACAAAGGAAACCGAAGCGGAGAGTATTGCATTTACGGTCTGCTCGGCTCTGGGCATTGATACGTCTGATTATTCATTTCCTTATGTAGCAAGCTGGGCCAGCGGCAAGGAGATGAAGGAACTGAAAGATTCGATGGATACGATTCGATTGACCGCAGCTGATTTTCTGGAAAAGCTGGAAGCGGCAATCGCGGAAAGGAGTGCAGAGCGCATGACCGCGATGCAGTATGCGGAAAAGCTGATTGCCAATAAGGAGCAGGAAAAAACGATTTTCGATGATGAGCAGCGAAACCTCATCGTGAATTTTGCTTTCAAGCTGGATGACCGGGCTGCAACGGAAGAACTGGTGAACGGTCTGGCGGCGGCACTGGCCGAGGATGACAAAGAAGAAGCCAACCGCCTGATGTACGATGCGCAGGAGAAAATCGAAAATCTCCCGGATGGGATGATTGGTCTTTCGGAAATGCACGACTACGGCTACCGGAAAGATGATGTGCTGCCGCTGACGAAAGAGGGCGCACGGGAGTGGCATCGGCTGGGTGAGAGGATTTATCCGCTGTTCCGTGATGGTACGGCAGGTGATTATGTAAGCCAAGAGGAAATCGAGCTGCACGATGGCATTTTCGGCATAAAGGCTGACGCATGGGATGCGATTTTGTTAGAACAACGGGAAGATTATGCTGAGGACGAGTACGCGCGTCCAGACTTTCAGTTGACAGTAATAAACCGTGAACAGGCTCTGCGGCTGTATGACGAGGGAAAGCAGATTTATCTCGTCCGCGTCAGCCCGTGGCCGATTCTTGTCACGGCACGAGAGGAAATCGAGCGCGGAAGTGATACCTTCCAGATTGCAATAGCAGATTTGGAGCAGGAGCGGAACATGACAGAACAGGAAAATGTGCTGCTGTATGGCAACGAAAAGCAGTTCGGTATTTATCAGATCACAGAGCGTGACCCGGAACATAACTATCGTTTCATGGGGCTGGACTATGTGCAGAAAAAAGGCATGACGGTTGCCCGCGCAGACTACGACCTGATTTATACCGCGCCGCTTACGGAAAAGGACACGCTGGATGGCATTTATGAACGGTTCAATATCCAGCGTCCGGCAGACTTTACGGGACATTCGCTGTCGGTCAGTGATGTGGTGGTACTCAATGATGGCAGTACAGTCAAAGCCTACTATGTGGACAGCATTGGATTTGCAGAATTGCCGGATTTTTTCAAGGAAAGGAATATGGATTTGCAGAAAGAAAACCTTTTGAACGCAGAACTGCAGGAAATCGAAATCTTTGATAAGCCGGGTCTTTTCAGCAATGGCCGACTGCGGGATGAAGATGTGCCGGAGGGCTTATATCGCTATGATCTGCGCGGCTCAGACTATGACCCAGGCCAGCCCATTACAGTGGAGAAAACTGTGGTGGTGAACCATGCGGCATCTGTCCTGATGGCCGAAGAACTTGACCTTGGCGCAGATGGGCGGCTGGAACTTGGCGAGGATGGGCTGAATTTTACAGGTGCAGAACTGACCGTGCGGGAGTTCATGGAGGAACAGCAGCAGAAAAGAAACGGACTGATCCACGGCGATTCCGACCATATCGCAGTCGAAGGGCATATCGGCACATGGTACGCCATTGATGAAACGGAAGTTGGTGGCGAGAAGTTCTTCCTGCTGGAACATGAGGAACACGGTGACATGGCGGCCTGTGTTGCAGTCAATGAGCAGGGCAAGCTGGTGGCAGAGGACTTGTGGAACGGCTTCGATGAGGATTTTCAGGAGGCCGTGCAGAAATATTTCTCTGAAAAATGGAATATGCCGAAAAAAGAAGATGTGGTATCGGAGATCATTGAAAAGGCTGTGCCTGTGCCGGACAACAGCACGCAGGACTATTCGGATGTGCCTGTCTACTATGAGCCGTTCAGCTATGCCAAAGAAAATGACGAGGTGGATTTATACCGTACCTCCTATCGGCTGAACGGCGAGTGCAAGCAGGCGATCCATGAAGCGATTGCGGACAATTATGACGGAATGTACCTTGGCGATGATGCAGTCGATCAGGTGGTGAAGCAGTATGGTATGGAGCGTGTGGGGTACATTCTTGCGAATACCTTGCGCTACAAAAACTATGATGACCGCTTTTCTCACAGCAATAAGGAATGGGCAGAGCAGGTCGGCACCCCGGAGAATAATGCGAGAATCATTAAATTTCGAGCAGATTGGGTAGTTACCAGCCATTCGGCTGTGCTGGATGGCTTTGTGACGATGTACCGAGAGAAACTGGAGAAGCAGAAGGAATTGGAACAGCCATTCGTAAAGCGATTCTATGTGGTCGAGAACCGGCAGGCTGTTCCGCTTGAAATTAAGCGGTTTGGCAATCTCGACGATGCAGTGTCGCAGTATCAGGCACTTCCGAACCATTACATGAAAGCCTTGGGTGTGGAGAAAAATCCTGATCCTCTGCCGGGTTCACTGGATATTTTGCAGTGCAGGAACGGCATTGACACCATTGTGGAGGACTACAAAACGGTTCCGGGCTGGGATAACCCGTATATCAAGAACCATGTTGTCCAGCCGTTGCAGGAGGCGTTAGCCGTGCAGGATGTGGAGTTGGCATACGAATTGCCGGATGCCTATTTTCACATTCAGACCTGTGACGATGGTTTCGACTATACCTTATATAGTAAGGACTTCACGGGACGGGATGGCGGCATCCTTGAAACGGACGGAGATAAGTCTGTGCAGGAGGCTATGACGGAGCTGTTGGGAGAGTTCGGCTGCGATGCGGCAGAGGGTAAAGTCATGGACGCGGCAGAACTGCGGGAACAGGTTGATGCGGTGGCTGAACAGCAGGCAGAGGTTTTGAAAGAAAAGCTTGCCGCAGAAAGACCTGCGCCGGAAGAAACGCTCAGCTTTTATGTTGCGGAGTGTTTAGAGTTTACGTTTGCAGGAGAGTTCCACGACCATCTGACGATGGAAGAAGCGTTGGAAGTCTACGACAAGATTCCGTCCGAACGGATGAACGCCGACAAGTGCATTGGATTCTGCATCGAGGAAGATGGCGGCTTTGTTGGAATGTATGAGTTGGTCGTGAACGATAAAGTCCAGCGCGAGAACATCAACTCCATCAACTATTTCAGGGATGATAAGTTGGTGCAGCAGGCTATTTCCGACATGGAAAAGCTGATGGCGGAACGGCAGCAGAGTAAGGAGCAGGAACGCAGTAGTACGAAAAAGTCTGTTCTGGATGCTCTGCGCAATCTGAAAGCCAAGAAACAGGAGCAGTCTGCACAGGAACAGGACAAGCCGAAGAAAGCAAAAACGAAAGGAATGGAGTTATGAGCAATGTACGCTTTGATGAACTGGAATTGATGCTGATGGCGATGTTTGAGCAGCCGACGCTTAGGGATACGATTCAGGTGTTGACGGAGATCCAGCCGCTTGTGGCAGAGGATGCAGAGATGGCTGCGCTCGTTCAGCAGACCATCCCGAAGATGCAGCAGTTGAATGAGCAGCAGTTCAAGGGGCTGGAGTTGGAGTGGCATAGGCCGGAGGATGATGCAGGAAAATGAGTTCAGATATATTTGTGATTTACCAGATCGACAATTCCGAGAAAAATCGTGAGTATCGCTGCCGCAGCTACGAATACCAGATTCAGCATGGCTTTATGATAACCGCAGACAATTATGGTACGGGCTATTCTGGTACGGCTACGCGAGGAATGGGCGCGGAAGCGATTCGTAAAAAGATGGAAAGCATTAACCCGGACAAATTCAAAATTAGAAAATTTGGGGTCAGTGATGTAATCGGATTGACTGAGGCAGGCAAAACCTCTTTTTTCTATGTTGATAAGGATAGGCTGGTGAGATTCAACGGCTTTTTCCCAAAGCCCCAGAGTGGCACATACCTGATTCTTGATGAGGGCGGCTATCAGGTGGCAGGACAAAAAGGCACATGGATGGTATCGGATGAAGTAGAGGTCGATGGTCAGCGGTTTGTTCAGATGAGAAGTGAACAAACGAAGAATCCACCGCCGAGCATTATTCTTCACGAGAGTGGAGCCTTTGTGACGCAGACAGCTTTAGGTTTCGATGGAGAAGCTACCAGAAAGATGAGTGCTTTTTTACAAGGCCCAAAGCCTGAACTGCTGCACCATCAGAAGTTCTTTGAAAACGGTACAGCGGAACGCGCCAAAGAATCCGGCACAGAGCAAAACTACAATATGATAGATGGCTGCGTCAACAATGCACCGAAAAAGCCCCGGCGCATTGGCGGCAGGTGGTCGGTGCTTGATCGGCTGCATATTAAGCAGGCTGAGCGGAGACAAAAAGACAATACGCCGCAGCAGGAACAGGAAAGAAGCCGAAAAAGTTAAAATACCGTAATATCGTTGAGATGGCTTCCCCAAAAAGGAGGCCATCTTTTATGCACGAGTTGAGCCAGAGAAGCTATCCATCTGATGGAATCCTCAGCGTATACGATTTGATTCTGATACCAAAGTGGGTAATGGAGGAAATTGAGGATTCTACATACAGAAGCACCTATGTTGAGCAGCTTCAAGCACAAGGGTATCCTATTCGTTGGATTGATAAAACAAAGTAAGAGTAATATGGTAGAAAAGGGTCAGCCCTAGTCTTTCGCAGGAAAGACCAGGGCTGGCTTTTTGTTTTATAGAGAGTGTTCGTTCTTTCGGGATTGCTGCTGTTCGCGCTGTGCTTCTCGTTCTGTTCCTAGAATATTATCTACATTGGCGCATACAGTCTGGAGTTCCTTGTAGTAATCTCTGAAATAGTGGTAAGTACCATACTGGGCATCTTTCTGAACGGTAAGCTGCTCCTTTTCGGCCCGGAGGTCTTTCATAGTCGGGAACTTTCCATCTGGGGAGTGCTGCTTTAGGATGCGAAGGGCTTCTTCATATTTGGCAATATCTTCTGCATGGGCCTGACGGAAAGACTTCTTATGGCTGGATTTCAAAAAATCACCATAGACTGATTTGGTAGAAAGATACTGACCTAAATAACGAATCTGTTCGTTGACCTTTTTCAGTTTAGCTTCGGTGAATTTGGCATCACTTCGAGCCTTTGCCATTTTAGATTGAATAGTATCGGTGGCATCAGAAAGTTTTTCATAAGAATCGTATCCATGCTCCTGCACATAAGCGACTGTCCGTGCCATCTGCTGCAAATTGGAAATCTTGACTTTTTGCGCATAAGCGCGGCTCTGCTGTGCTTTTACACAGGTCTGCAAGTCAATCACAAGGCGCAGATCGGACTTAATGAACAGAATGGCCATAGGATCATCTGCTGCCCAATGAGGATTGTTCCGTTCTGCGCTCCGTGCATTTTCTGCAAAAATGCGGAGAAGCCTATCACGGTCATAATTAGAACCGAGGGCGCGGGCAGAAATGAATCTCTGTCGGTCAGCAGGAAGATAGCTGAATCGTCCGCGATGGTCTTTTACCAAAATTCCGTATTCCGCTTTTAATAACCGCTGAAATTCCTCAAAAGACGTAGCACGTTCCGCAATGTCAGAAATGGCATTGCGGATTTTTTCTTTGTTTGTTTCAAAGGTAGTGTGCATGGGAGTGATGCCATCGCCCAGAAGTTCCATATTTGCAATATCCAGATTCAGCTGGCCGCGCCGCTGCGCATGGTACTCCTGCTGTGTGATTTTATCCGCAGCAGGGGAGAGCAGATCGACCTGATGCAGCCCTTCGCGCTGGCAAATATCCATCAAAGATTTTTGCAGGTGCTTCAAATAGTCTTTGGTAAGGTGGTGCTTGTATCCAGCCTTGCAGTCGATTGGCCGTTCGGTGTAGGTCTGAGGCTCTATATCGAATTTGCGCAGGCTGTTGATTATGATGTGGGTATGGATGTTGCCTGTGCCGTTATTGCCATCTGTATGGGTGCAGACCAAAGCCTGATGCCCCGGAAAATTAGCCTTTGCGTATTCCAGCCCGATGGCCTGTGCACGTTCTCCTGTTAAATCATGGTCGGCGTTATCTCTGGGGTCATGGCTGATAATGTAGTGGTGGCTTTTGATTTCATCATAGGCGTTGTTCTTATGGTGCTGCTGGTTTAACAGTTCACATTCAAGGTCGAAGGTTTCGGGATTGCAGTTCAGCCCGTCAAGGTAAAATTCTTCCCGAAGTAGCATATTCCCGCTTTCATCCAGAACGGGAACCAGATGAAATTCATCGTGCTGGTATTTCAGATAGTCGATGGCACTCCCGTAATTGGCATTTTTACTTGCGATGTGTTTTAGAATTGCCACGATATACACCTCCAAGCTGAACGATTTCCTGCCGCAGTTCACGGATTTCCGCAATACACCTTTTTAGTTCTTCCAACATTCCGCGTGATGCCAGACCGCCGCCGTGAAAATAGCGGGCAATTTGGTTGAGATTGTTCCCGATGCCTGCGGCCTGCACCGTCAAATTCTGAATCTCGCCCAGATCGGCAACGATATTATAGTTAACTTCCAGCTTTTCGCGGAGAGCCTGTTTGCGTACAAAAGTACCAATCGGGTATCCGGCATCTTTAGCGTATCCGGCCACTAGCTCATATTCCAATTCTGTGAAACGGATGTAAACCCGCTTTCCCCTATGAAGTGATTTCTCTTTCTTTGGTCGAGCCATAGCATAATCCTCCTGCATTTTATAGGTGCAGAACAACTCCCGATAAGCCGTAGGCGTTCGGCTGCGAACACATTTATGTGGAGCCGGATAGCCAAAATCCAAGATTTTGTGCGTACCGTGGGAATGGGGAACGGAATCCCCATCAAGATTGCCAGCCGGGAAAAACCACGAAAGTGAGTTTTGAGCGGCTATGGGCGAATCTTGCGCTAAGAGAGAAAAAGCCCCACGACCTGGAAAATCGAGAATTATCCTTATACCTATAACATTCTGGAAGCACCTTTTGGCAACCACTTGAAAAAATATTATTGTGAAATTTCAAAATTTGGTTGCCAAACACCCCTTTTAGAATGCTATAGGTGAAGGGAGGTATTTGATGTACCAGAAAATGACGCATACACTTGAGGATTTGAAGAAATTGGCAGCAATGGAACTTCGTGATGTGAACCGTGAAGAACTGGTGGACATCAACGATGTGGAAATCAAGAAAGACCTGTCGCAGCGAGAACGGATGGTTGATTTTGTTTCACAGATCAAGAACCCCTACTGCTATCTTGACCGGGGAATGGTCGTAAAGATTAGTTTTGCCGGAGAGAACCGATTAGAGGACACGCTGAAAAAATGCGCAAGGACACATCGGAAATAAAAAAAGAAGAAAGTAGAAGAAAATTTACACTTTAGCACATTAAAGCGTTGACATGAACCGTGAAATATGAGATAATGGCTTTGGGTCAAAACAGAATATGCTGATAAAGCCGATAATTTCTTGGTTTATTGTCTGAACGACAAATAGATTAAGGAGGTTATCGGCTTTTTATGTTTTTTCAGGAAAATGGACAATATCGCTGTGCTGTGTATCTTCGATTGTCACGTTCGGACGGCGATCAGCAGGAAAGCAACAGCATCAAAAATCAAAGAGCTTTACTGAATGATTATCTGGGAAAGCACCCGGAACTGCATAAGGTCGATGAGTATGTAGACGATGGATACAGTGGTACGAATTTTGAACGCCCGGATTTCAAACGGATGATACAGGACATTGAGAATCGGAAAATCAACTGTATTATCGTCAAGGACTTATCACGATTCGGCAGAAACTACATTGAAACAGGACGTTATCTGGAAAGAATCTTTCCATTTATGGGAGTCCGGTTCATCGCCATCAACGATCATTATGACAGTGCGGAAGAAAACGATGATAAGGGACGTATCCTGATTCCGTTCAACAATCTTATCAACGATACCTATTGCCGTGACATTTCGATGCGTGTCAGAAGTCACTTGGATGTGAAACGGAAAGAAGGTCAGTTCATTGGCAGCTTTGCAGGATACGGGTATCAGAAAGACCCGAAAGACAAGAATCATCTGATTATAGATGAATACGCTGCGGGCATTGTGCAGGAAATATTCAAGCAGAAATTGAACGGAATGAGTTCAC
>ULRE01040833.1_pt1 | contig 33572 bp, 32 predicted proteins | sample 1955141 | NCBI WGS metagenome assembly ULRE01 (sample SAMEA4835674, study PRJEB28245) | human gut metagenome | biome: gut microbiome; material: fecal sample | place: Denmark | collected 2008
GTTGTTCCGGTATTTCAGACGAAGCAGTCGGCTGTGAGGTTCCGGATCGTATTTGCTCACCGAATCCTCCAGAGTTTCCATCCGCATGTAGTTTCGGGTGACCAGATCGTTGGGCAGGTCCTGATTCTGAAACTGTTCCAGAATATCTATTTCGGCCTTAAACACTTCATTCTTGGAGCTGCGGTCCAATGGAGTTTGCAGCAGGGAATCCAGCAGGGCTTCCCCTTCCCACGGCAGACCGCTGAGTGCATAGGCAATAGCTTTGCGGCAAATCATCTGATTTTCCGTACTCTTGTCGTTTTGTTGCCGGGCCAGTCGGATTGCCTGATCCACGTAGTGCAGGCATGAGTCAGACTGATAAAAAAGAAAATGTTCCACCAGAACCCGGGTTTGCAAGATTCTTTCCTGAGGGGTCTGGGCATTTGTCTGCAAGATTTTGGTCTTTTGAATCTCGCCAAGATGCTTCTTCTCATACAGGTCTGTTTGGGCCAGGCGCTGATCTAATTCGTTGAGTAATTTCTCGAAAGAATCATTCAGGCCGACCGGTTGCTGACCGTATAAGGAAAGGCTGCATAAAATACAGCAAAGGGCTGCATATACTTTTATATACTGTTTCGGATAGCACATAGGTAGTAAAGGGAGTATTTGTCATTTATATTTTAAGCACTCATGCAAAAGTACTGAAAAATGATAGATTAGCCTTGCAATACTTCTGTTTTTCGGTTATTGTGAGATTCTTAAAATTATTTTATGGATTATTGGTCCGGATAGGATATTAATATTTGTTTTTCAAGAGTAAAGTTTTTAAATTTAACCGCATTTATAATGTTGACGATAAATTTAATGATATGAAAAATCACTTTTGGGCAGCCTTGTCCTTATTGGCTTGTGCTGGTTGTACCACGGTACGTTTGTCTGAGAAAATAGATTCCGTTTCGGGAATCTACCCCAGTTTGGCTTATTATAATAACGAAGGAGAGTGCGGAACCGGCGCAGTGGTTCCCTGGGCGAACCGTTTGTGGATTGTGACCTACGGTCCTCATCTGCCTATGGGTTCATCCGACAAATTATATGAGATAACTCCGGACCTGAAGCAGATTGTCCGTTCCGAGAGTATCGGAGGTACTCCGGCCAACCGCATGATTCATCGGGAAAGCGGTCAGTTGTTTATTGGCCCTCATGCGATTGATTCTACCGGTCGCGTACGTACGATTCCTTATAAGACCATGCCTGGCCGCCACACCGGCAATGCCCGCCATTTAACCGATCCAGTACATAAGATTTATTATGGAACGATGGAGGAGGGCATTTATGAAGTGGACGTGCACACGTTGGCCGTGAAAGAACTATATCATGATGCCAATTTCCAGAAAAAAACGGATGGAACAAAGGGATATGGTCCCATCGGGGCCATGTTGCCGGGAGTGCATGGAAAAGGACTGTATTCCGGGCAGGGTGTATTGCTCTTTACCAATAATGGTGAGGGCTCGCAGGAGGCACTGACTCAGTTTGATATCGAGGCCGGCGTTTTGGCCGAATGGAACGGTAAGGACTGGAAGGTGGTGCGTCGCAATCAGTTTGTAGAAGTTACCGGTCCCGGAGGGATTTGTGGAAATTCCCATCCTGAAACGGACCCGATATGGGCCACCGGATGGGATTATAAATCCGTAATTCTAGGAGTGCGTGACCCTAAGTTGGGATGGAGCTTCTACCGTTTGCCCAAAGCCAGTCATTCTTATGATGGCGCACACGGGTGGAATACGGAGTGGCCTCGTATCCGTAATGTCGGAACGGAAGCAGAACCCGATTATCTGATGACCATGCACGGCATGTTCTGGAAATTTCCCTCCCACTTTACAGCCTGTTCCAGTGCCGGTATCCGTCCCCGGTCGGCATATCTGAAAGTCATCGGAGATTTTGCCCGCTGGAATGATAAGCTGGTATTTGGTTGTGATGATACGGCCCAGAAAGAGTTCCTGAACAAACGGAAGGCAAAAGGCAGTCTGCCGGGTCCCGGACAATCCAATTCCAACATCTGGTTTACGTCTTTGGATAAACCGGATGAACTGGGACCGACAACAGCAACGGGTTCTGTCTGGTTGGATGAGTCGGTCAAGGCCGGTGAATATTCCGAACCGTTTTTGTTTGCCGGTTGGCCTTACCGCTCGGTCTGGCTGAAGAATGACGGAGCAGTTCAGGCTACATTTACTTTTGAGGTAGATTTGTCGGGCAATGGGCAGTGGTCTGTGCTGAAGCAGATAACGCTGGCTCCCGGAGCGGCGGAGCATATTGCATTTGATTCCTCAGATACCGGAGAATGGATTCGTGTTCAGTCTGATAGTCCGACTAAGGCTACTGCCTGCTTTACCTATTCCGGAGAAGAAAACCGGAAACGGAAAGCGGCTTCGCTGTTTACGGGATTGGCAAAGGTTTCGGATACTCAGGAGCATTTGGGTGGTTTGCTGTACTCATTGGGGAACAACAGAAGGATTTTGGGCCTTCTGTCTTATCGTTACGTTGGCGGGAAACCTACTGCTGTCGGGTATTATGAAATGAACGATACGTTGCAGCTGGTTCGAAAGGAGGATGAAAAGACCCGCAAGTTTATCGAAGAGAAATGTGTCGTGCCTTCAAAAGTGGTTTCTATAGAGGCTTCTTCGGTATTGATTACGGATGATAAGGGACGCCGGTGGAGACTGCCTTTGGGAGAGCAGCAGTTCGCTTCGCTTACAGATAAGGCGCAGTTGCGTATCTGTCGCGAGGTAGCCACAGAGCGCGACTTGTTCAGTTGTATGGGAACATTTTATGAACTTCCGGCAGAGAATGCCGATGGCTTTGCGAAGATTCGTCCGATATCCACACACGATTATCAGATACACGATTATGCATCTTATCGGGGAATGATTCTACTCACGGGAGTAAAACCGGAGAAAGGAAAAAGGAATCCGCACATTATTGTTTCTCAAGACGGACAGGCCGCTGTGTGGGCAGGCGTTATTGACGACTTATGGCAGTTGGGAAAACCGAGAGGTCAGGGAGGTCCCTGGTGGAATCAGCAGGTACAGGCCGGAGTTTATTCTGATCCATATCTGATTTCCTGTTATGACCGTAAGAAACTGACTTTATCTCATCAGTCTTCTGAGGAGGTAACTTTTACAGTGGAAGTAGACCCTACCGGTGACGGTAATTGGATGACTTACGCTACTTACGCTGTGAAACCAGGAGAACACTTTACACGTCAGTTCCCGGATTCATTCCAGGCACGTTGGATTCGCTTCAAAACGGATAAGAGTGCGTTGGTAACCACTTGGTTGGATTATGATTGATCCAAGTATTTTTATTATAAGAAGAGAGCTCAACTCAAAAGGCTATGAGTTGGGCTCTCTTTATTAAATCACATATACAGTTTTCTGATTCTTATTTCTGATAGGAGAGGGTTTATATGCCCTTTTCATATCGTGATAAAAGGAATATCTGATTGAATAAATTGTCGCCGTATAGAATATTATAGATCCAGACGTTTCTTCAATGCCTGCAGAATTTCGATATCCTTGTCACGGAGTTTACCTTCACGCGTTGGCGGACAGTTCAGAATCAGAATATTCTGGTTCTTGGTGCATTGTCTGTACAGTTTCTCCAATTCGTCAACCGATTTGAAGTCTTTGTCCGTAGAATTATAGAACCAGCATTTGCTGATGCATACAGTAGATTCCCATGGCATGTAATACTGATTACCGCTATACGTGAATGTTTTAGGATCCTGGTCCGTTGGCAAGAACGGATCGCCCAGACGGAAGTCACTGGGGAAATAACGGATTGGGAAACCGGCTTTCTGTTTGTCCGGCGTAATCATGTGGGCATCTGCATTTTCCGGAGAGCCGATACTCCAGTTAATACCGACCTGGCAGTTGGGCATTTCTTTTTTGATGGTCTGATACAGATCCATAACCGGCCAGCGGAAATTCTCTTTGGTCCATCCTCCGTCGAACCAGAACTCTACGATTGGAGTATGCTTGCGGGCTATTTTGATAAGTTCCTTGATCTGATTGATCATATACTGGTTGTAAGCCGCATCCAATTCCTGTTTGTCCACCTGTGGATTTTCTTTTCTGTCCCACAAGGAATAGTAAAGTCCCAATCCGATATCATATTTCTTGCAGGCTTTGGCTACAGCCTCAACCACATTGGTAGGATTGCCAGAACTGGCCACATCATATTCCGTATATTTGCTGTCCCACAGGCAAAAACCATCGTGATGCTTGGTGATGAGAATCACATACTTCATACCGGCATCTTTAGCACTTTTAATCCATTGCTCCGCATCAATTGTCGGTGGATTATAAGATGAGGCCGGTTTGGAACCGTCTGTCCACTCTTCATCATGGAAAGTATTGATTCCAAAGTGGATAAACATGCCATATTTGCGCTCTATCTGTTGCATTTGCGCTTTGCTGGGCTCGGTTGACGGTTTAGGCAAGATGATTTTCTGTGCCATGCTTTCTCCCCACAGAAAGCAGGAGAGACAGGCAATCCATAGTTGTTTTTTCATAAGCATGTTTTTATTAGAAAAAGTTAATAATATTGGTGTCAATTTTTATTTGTCTGTTTCTACGGCAGAAAAATCTTGATAAGGTGCCAGTGAGAAAATGACATTTCCATACGAGTCTGTGCCTGTATATCCGGATACTTCCGCACGCAAGGTATATTTTGCCTGAGGCTTATAATCTTTCACATCCAAAAAGTACAGATAGTTTTTAGGCTTTGAGGTGGCACGGGTTTCGTCGGCAAATCCACGGTGTGTATCTTCTGCAATCACTTTACCGTTCTCCAGCAACTGCATCTTTTTGATATTCAGTTTGTTCTTTCCTTTGGTATAGAACAAACCGGCCATGACTCTTCCGTTGGCATATACCTTCGGGGTTACATCCCATTCCCAAGCTACATAATCATTCGTCTTTACGTCTTTGGGCTCCCAAGTAGCGATGATGTGTCCGCCCGGACGGTAGTAGTCAATTTTCAGGGCATCCAGACGGTTATACTGCGGTGCCAGTCTCTTTTCAAAATCCTGGTAATCCTTTTTGTTGTCGGCCCAGGCGATTTCGGCAAGTGCCAAAAGGCGTGGGAAATTCTGTACATTGATGTCCTTAACCTCCTGCGGTACGGCTGGCCACATATTGGCCTGTACGCCCAACAGACATTCTTTTTCCTTTTCAGTAAGACCGTTTGCCGGATCATATTCGTACACTTTCTGCAGCGAGATGGCATACGGATAAGCTAAATCAGCCAACAGACCGTCATCGGGACTTCCCTGACGGATGTCGAAATACAGATGACTGCTTGGAGTTGCAATGGTCGGGAAACCATATTGTGCGGCATTCTTTACGGCTGAACTGCCTATCCATGACATGATATTCGTGCCTTTAGGCAGATTTTTGGCATCGCTCAGAATATCGTTCCAGCCGATAGGCTGCTTTCCTTTGCTGCGGATGATTTTGGAAACACGGCTAACGAAGTAACTTTGCAGTTCTTCTACCCGTTTCATACCTCTGTCGGCCATGAATTGTTTGATGCGCGGTTCGTTTTGCCATACGGAATGCACTACTTCGTCTCCACCGAAGTGAATGTATTCCGAAGGGAAAATTTCTACCAGTTCGGTGAATACGTCATCCAGAAACTGATATACCTTTTCACTGGTCGGGTCGAGAGTGTTCGGAGTAAACTGATGTCCCCAAACATGATAAGTGGCACAGAAAGGCATTACATAATCCGGATACAGATTGGAGCTTACCGCCAGTTCCGGATAATTGATCAGAACCGGCCAGCAGTGTCCCGGAACGTCTATTTCCGGAACAATCCGGATGTGTCTTGCCGCGGCATAAGCCACCAAATCCTTCATCTCTTCCTGCGTATAGAATCCACTGCGTTTCTCCGGTTGGTTGTATTCATCGGGGAATCGAGTCGCCTTTTCCGAGGTCAGGCGCGGATATTTCTTGATTTCAATACGCCAGCCCTGATCATCAGTCAGATGCAGATGCAGGGTATTGAGCTTGTAGAGTGCCATGACATCTATATACTTCTTCAGAACATCCACCGAATAGAAAGTGCGGCTCACATCCTGCATATAGCCGCGCCATTTGAAACGGGGACTATCCTGAACTGTGAGTGAAGGCAGGGATATTTCCTGGATATTTCCTTTTTCTTCCAGCACTTCAGCCGGTAGCAGTTGGTTTACGGTCTGGGCACCATAGAACAGTCCGGCAGCTCCCTGACTTTCTATCAGTACTCTTTTTGTCGTGATATTCAGGCTGTAGCTTTCCGTATCGGTCGTTTTCTCCGGCAGCACGAAACAGATACCCTGCTTGTTGGCGGCACGGGAGGTTACTTTTACCGGCAGCTCCAGACCGGTACCTTTGCGCAATGTAGCAGCCCACAGTTCGGCAGTAGCCGAAGCTTGAGGAGTGGCATAAATCACGGTCTTTGCATTTATCTGAAAGTCTTTTTCGTTCTGTACGGATATATGAGCGGGTTTAGGAAGTACACAAGCCACCTCCTCGGCCTGCATCCACAAAGGAAACAGACTGAGGAGCAGCATGATGAGAATCTTATTTTTATTCATAATGATTTTCTTTGTTATTTACAAGTTCCGGAAAACCTCTGTGGCTACTTTTACCACATCTCCTTCCGGTTCTGAGGAGTAGAGGTTATGTTGCAGCGTCCAAGGCTCTTCCAATGCATAATAATCCGGATCAGCTACCTGTTTGCCGTCCAGACGCTGGCGCAGAATGTCGAAATAGGTGTTCCATCTCATCTTATAGAAATCGCGGAGCAGACCATTCCATTCGCGGTGCGCATAGTCACGCAATCCGCCTTGGTCGGCTGCCGTACGGTTTCCCCAAGTGGTAATCTGCACACGGGCATTCCATTCATACAGATTCTTTTCCTCATCGGTATGTCCCAGCTTGCGGGCTGCCTGTAACCAGGTTCCCACTTTAAATTCCGGACGGGTAGCCAGCAGCTTGTCCTGCATGTCTATCAGACGGATAAAGCGCTCGGCTGCCTGATTGAAGAGTTCCTTTTCGCCGCTCTTGTAGGCGCTTACTACAATCGGGTAGACCAACCGTCCTTTTTCAGCCACAGCCTGACGCACGATATCCACCAGATCATATTCAAAATTATTGTTTCCCTGAAATGCCGGAGCCGCCTCCACCATCAAGCGGGCTGCCTGAATTACATCCTGCGGGTTATAGTAGTCGCTCATTTCCGACCAGCTTGAAGCCTGATAAGCATTCAGTGACGGACGGGCGCAGAAGAGCGATTCGTGTGTTCCCTGCTGGGTGGACTTCTCCGGACAGTTATAGATGGAGTTGCTCAGAATTGTCCATGCTTTCAGTACACGCTCATCCTTTTTCCCATATCGGGCGGCGACATAACCTTCCAACCACTGCTCCTTGGTGAAGGAAGTGCTGCGCCAGGGCAGTTCGCACAGGAGTTCATACATCACCGGATTATTCTCAATGCCTTCCATAGTCAGACCGACACCCTTGAGGGTTGCGCCGAAGCGACTCTCCTTGGCCTGATAGAATTTCCGGATTACGGTTTCCATTTTTCCGTGCAGTCCCACATTACCGCCATAGTTCAGCAACATACAATATAGCCAGTCGTGTCCGTCAAATCCATTTTCCCGTTTCCAAGTGGAGTTCGGGTCGCCCCATTGCGGACGGCTTTCCGAGAACAGGTCGAGCACAATCAAATCCCCTTTGGGAATACCGCCAATCAGCTGCGGGCGTGGGTTGGCCTGCCAGGCCTGAGCGACCCATACTGCATTTTTATTGGTCTGTTTCATGGCTTTCCAGATGGCTATTCCGGCCGCATTCAGATCCACACCGGCCACGTTTCCGCCTTCGTGGAATGGGTCCATGCTATAATAGTCCGCCTTGCCATAGAGGCGGGTCAGCTCCTGATAATACAGTTTGGCGATACGCTCGAAATTCGGATCCGTAGGTTGCAGGAATGCCGGACGACGGTAACCGCACCAGGTTCCCGGATCTGAAACATTAACACCCAGATGTTCGCGGGCGTCATGCGGCAACATACCCGAATATCCCGGAAGTACCGGTTTGATACCTAGTTCACGCATCCGTTTCAGAATCTTTTTCTGCAAGTTCACTCGGTCTTTGTACCAGCTCTTGGGATTCGGTCCACCCCAGCCTTCCAGATTGTTCATCAGCCACCAGGCCTGAAAGCCCGGTCCGGCAATGAAGTCTCCGATTTCCTGGTCTGAATAACCTAATTTGTCCAACACCCGATACCACACCTCTTCCATGCCGACTACAGCGAGCGGCAGATTGATGCCATGAAGCGCCATCCAGTCTATTTCCTGTTCCCAGCGTTCCCAGCCCCAGAAAGCCATAGAGTAAGAGTGCGTGCAATAGTTCAGATAGTAACGTTCTACCTGATCGGTACTGTGTCGCTCCACCTGAGTTACGGGAGGGAGAACCTCCGGAAGATCCGCTTTCATGTTGTTCCATGAAAGATGGATACCGGCATAATATTTCAGATACCAGTTGATACCCGTGGCAATGCTGACGGGATTGTTACCGCGCACCACCACTTTCTGTCCTTTCTGGTCCAGTTCAAAGAAATCCTGTTTGGAGGCGCTGTTTATTTCTTCGGTGATAAACTTTTTGGAAGCCCCCTCGTCAATACGTTCCAAAAGGTTATCAATAGGGGAGGCCCAGGCTATAGATGAGGTCCATACCATAAGGAAAAGTGTTTTTATCTTTTTCATAAAGGTCAGATTGTTTTGAATGGTTTTTCGTATGTATTTGATACTACAAAATTTGCAAAAAAAATCCATATCCGCAAGGAATCGGTGAGGAACCTTGTCGGTAAGTTCATCTTGCATCATGGTGAAAAAGATAAACCCATCAACAGAACGCAAAGAACGGGCCTTGATTTTCTGTTGATGGGCGGTTATGCAAGGTGAGAATCTAAATTCAAACGATGTTTTTATTTGACTTTCTTCAGATAAACTGAGGCACTGTCAAAGCGTTTTTTGCAAATAAAGGATAGGCCTTTTTCCATCAGTTCCTTACCGCTGAGTGTCTGTCCGTTCTGTTGGCAGGCTGCTTTCTCGGCGCTGTCGATATTCACTTCCTCAATGAGATACTGAATGTTCGGGTCCAGTCCCTCCAGTTTCACGCTAACACCTTCCGAGTCATCTTTCACCTGATAGCAGAACACCACGGCATGCTCCTTTTTGTCCTCTTCCACAAAAGACACTACTGAGCGTGACGTTTCGTATGGAGAAACAAGTCGGTACAAATCGCCGAGCTGAACCACCGGACGAATCTTTTCCTTGTATACCTTCACGGCTCTGCGGGTGATTTCCTGATCCTTTTTGCTCATGGTCACCGGGTTGGCATCCATACCCAGACAACCGCTCATCGCCACATCGAAAGCGAATTTGAAAGGCTGGTTGCCCATGTGGGTGACATGCGCTCCCTGAACCTTGGCCGGGAAAATGTGTGAGGCGCCCCATTGGATGAACACACGCGACATCGGTGTGGTGTTGTCGCTCGTCCAGAACTCATGGAAGTAGCGCAGGGCTCCGTAGTCGTTTCGGGCACCGCCGGCCGAACAGAGCATCATCTGCAGATCCGGATTCCGGCGAACGGATTCTTCGAACACATGATACAATCCTTCGGTGTACTTAATCCACAGATGTTCCTGATTCTTGCCCAGATAATGAGAATATGGATTGTGGAATGGACTGTTGCAATCCCACTTGACGAAGGTGATTCCCGGATTCTGTTTCAGGATGCGGTCGAACGATTCGATACAGAAATCCTGTACCTCCGGGTTTGTCAGGTCGAGGACATACTGTCCGCGTTGCAGGTGTTTTTCGCGCTTCGGCTCACACAACAGCCATTCCGGATGTTCGGTAACGAGGCGTGCGTCCGGGTTGGCCATTTCCATTTCCACCCACAGACCGAAGTCAATACCCGTTTTTCCGGCAGCCCGAATCAGATTCTTCATTCCCTCAGGGTGCATTTTCGGAGTCGGATTCCATTCGCCCAGCACACGTGCTTTGTCAGGCAGTCCGAACCATCCGTCATCGAGCAGGAACAGCTCGAAGCCCAGTTTGGCGGCCGGCTTCAGGAACGGGATAATCACGTCATCAGCCGTATTCATACCTGTAGCCTCCCAGTTGTTGAAGATGGTGCGCAGCAATTTGTGTCCGTCGCGGATGCCATAGTTGCGTGCCCAGCGGTGCAGATTCCGGCTGGCTTCTCCTTTTCCCTTGCTGCTGAAGGTATAAATCAGGGCCGGAGTGGTGAAGCGCTCTCCTCGGGGCAGGGTATAATCCGAGGCCCACGGGTTGATGCCCGCCTGAACGGTCAGCTTGCCCGAATTATCCTTTTCGAAGAGCAGACGGTAATTGCCTGACCAGGCCAGGGTACCCGCTAACACGTCACCCTCGTTTTCCTGAGCTTTTCCGTCGAGAGAAATCATGAAATGCTGCTGCTTTTCGTTGGAACTGGTAATACCCCATTTGTTGTCAATCACTTTCTGTCCCACGGTGAGCGGCGATTCCGTTACATGGAACTCGTTGGCCCAGCCTCCGTGAAACTGAGTGAGCCAGTGATCACCAGCCGGCAAGGTAAGGGCAGCCGAAGCCATGTTCTTAATGACGATGGCCTCGGGTTCCTCGTGATAGATCTCAGCCCACTGCTCTATGACATTCTCTTTTTTATATATTTTATAACAAAGGTCGGTGTGAAAGTCATAGTTCGGATCTTTCATCCGTATGCGTGTCAGTGTTACATTATCGCTGATGGTTTTTACTTCCTTGCTTTCAAAATGCAGTTGGGTAGACATGTGTCCGTCGTGATGGATTACATGCAGGGCCGGTTCTCCCCAGTAAGTGAAATCGCTGTGACTGCGTATGGTGGGGTAGGCCTGAAGGCGTTGCATGCCATCTTGGAACACCTTGTCCAGTCCGCCACGGCTACCGAAATACTGTTGGAAAAGGTTGTTTTTCTTGTCCATACAGAGCGTCAGCTGTGTGTTTTCTGTGGTCAGATCAATCAGTTCGGCATCCGGTATGGCCACAGCCAGAGTACCGTTGTTCATGGTAAAGTAAGCTTCGGCCCAGTCGGCATGGTCGTTATTGTTTCCGTCGTCGGTAGGCAATACTTCGAGCACCGCCTGATTGACACCTTTCAGATCCGCTTTCAGCAAAAAGGGCTCATCCCCTTTGCGCATGACAGGCGATTCGGCCAGCACCTTGTTGTCGCCGCTGATACGGAACATCACCGACGCACGTGGAGACACCTCGTCATCCACTCCCACAAGGGCCTGAAAGGACTGTGCCTTGCCCTGCAGGGAGACAATCATTTTGCTGTAGGCATGTGTGCCTACTCCCTTATAGGTCTTGCCGTTGATGGTGAGCGGACGGTTTTCGCAACTCCGGTCAGCCCGTACACTGCCATATTCCGTAGTCATCAGGTTCAGGTTTAAGGTGTTCAGATGAACCTTGTTCTGTGCATTCATCGGCGCAGAGCATAACAGGGCTGCCGCGCTGAAAACATGAATCAGTTTCCTCATTTTCTTGTTTGTTTTTTGATGATTGTTGTTTCGGGGTTTGGTTTGTCTGCAAAAATATAAGGAAACCCGATTCAAATCAACCGGTCATAAGTCGGTCATAGAGCCTGTCATAAAATGAAATTTCTTTAACCTGTTGATAAATAAAGCTTTGTGAAATTTGAATCATAAAGTTTGAAAACAAGGGATAAATCTGTAGAACTATCTGTCGGAATAGAAAAGTCCCGCTTTTAAAGGTGGATGGACCTCTGAAAGCGGGACTTTGAGAAATTGTTTTTGCACGAAACTATACAAAGAACTTCAGCACAAAGATGGCAGCCAGAATCAGCATGCCCGGAGTGAGCTTCTTGAAGTTTCCGCAGATCATATTGATGAGTACGTAGCTGATCAGACCCAGTACAATACCATCGGAAATGCTATATGCCAGCGGCATGAAGATGACGCAGATAAAGGCCGGGATAGACTCCGAATAGTCCGAGAAGTCGATTTTCTGTACGGCCGACACCATCATCAGACCCACCAGAATCAGTACCGGTGCGGTAGCAGCACCCGGAACGGCCAGGAAGAACGGCGCAAAGAAAAGTGATACGAGGAAACACAGAGCGGTGACAAAGGCAGTCAGTCCGCTGCGTCCGCCTTCGCCCACACCCGAAGCACTCTCCACAAATGTGGTGATGGTGCTGGTGCCCAGCATGGCGCCGGCAGTCGTACCTATGGCATCCACCAAGAATGCCTGTTTCAGATGCGGAATCTTTCCATCCTTGCGGATCATGCCCGCTTTGGTGGTAACACCGACCAAGGTTCCGATAGTGTCGAACATATCTACAAACAGGAAGGTAAACACCACGATGACCATCTCCTTTGTAAAGATATGCTGCCACTCAAACTGCATGAATATCGGTTTGATGGAAGGAGGCGTGCTGAAGAGTCCGTTCATCTGGGTGATGCCCATCGGGATACCGATCAGTGTGGTGAGCAGAATACCGATCAGCAACGCTCCCTTTACCTTCTTGACCAAAAGGATGGAAGTGATGAGCAGACCGATGAGTCCCAACAGAGCCGGTCCGGAAGTGATATGTCCTAAGCTGATAAGGGTGGCATCATTGCGGATGATGATTCCCGCATTCTGCAGACCGATAAAGGCAATGAAAAGTCCGATACCCGCACCGATGGCATTCTTGATACTCATGGGCAGTGCGTCGACAATCTTCTCGCGCAGATTGGTCACGGTGAGCAGAATGAAGATCAGTCCCTCCAGCAATACCGCTGTCAGGGCAAACTGCCAGCTGTAGCCCAATGTAAGACACACGGTGTAGGCAAAGAAAGCATTCAGTCCCATGCCCGGAGCCAGTCCGAATGGCAGTTTGGCGTAAACGGCCATCAGCAGGGTGGCAAAGGCTGAGGCCAGTACCGTAGTGGTAAACAGCGCCCCCTTGTCCATTCCGGTGGCACTCAGAATGTTCGGATTCACGGCCAGAATGTAGGCCATGGTCAGGAAAGTTGTAATGCCCGCCAGTACTTCAATGCGAATCTGTGACACGGCCGGGTCAAAACCAAAAAGTTTTTTAAGCATAAATGATTGAATAATGATTAATACCTTATTGTTCTTTGCTTTTGGCAAAGAAGTTGCAAAGATAGTGAATTTCTTTGGTCTCTTGATTTAATTTGACTCTAATAAGTTTTATCCGTGGCGTCGCGGCGAACAGGCTCTTTCTCCTGATGAGCAGAAAATGATGTTACAGGCGCTGCATCAGGCTGGAGTGATGGAAGATTTGTCTTTTGACCGTTATGAGGAAAGTATTTGCTGGTAAAATGTTCTGTCGCTGCTGAATGATTCCGATTACCTCCCCATCGATAATTTATTAATATGCTGATGATAATGAATTATCGACGGGGAGGTAATTTTTTGTGAACAAGAAAGAAAATATGAGTAAGAATGTTCTATTGGACAATTAGAATCTTTGTTCAGAATCTTCAGTTGTTTTTAATTTTATTTTTTTAGTCTAGAAATTTTAGTTTTAAAGTATTTGAAAAGGGCTGTAAAAAAAATGAACATATTTTTTTGCCTTATGTTTGTTTTATTGTATTTTTGTGAATGGATTGTTTTTGCTTAAAATCTGTTTTCGGATAAATATCCGTCTTAATATGAAACTAGATGAGATACAAGTTGTAATCAGAGAATTATAATTTGATTTTATTGAGAAGTAGACTTGTGAGAAAGCTGAATGATCCTGGTGTTAGCGGATATTTCTTAAAAACTGTATAATTCATTCAGTTTGTAGGGTGGAGTTTTTAGTTTTAGAGGGTCTTTAGCGATCAATTATAGAAATGCTATAGATTTGCTTACATCTATTTTGTCTGTATAATAAAAGATGCAGAGTTGAAAAATAATATTATTTGCACATTGTCTAATGTGAATCCTACCAGAGACGGGATAAAGTCTCCTAACATTGGGTCTGTCCCCGATGTCCTCCCCGAAAGAGAAAAGAATGTGAAAGGGGTGTCGGTGAACTATGCCTATAATCCAAGTAAAAAATGGTTTGTATTGCGTGTTACATATAATCGGATCATACAAGCTAGTAAGTTACTTCAGAAATACCATATAGAATTTTATTTTCCCCAGCACTATGTACAGGAGTTTGTACATGGTAAGAAAAAAGTTGTTTTAAAGCCTTTTCTTCCTAATCTTATTTTTGTCTATTCCACCAATGAGTGTATTCATTCTTTCATTAGAGATAATGCAGGATGTACCTTTATTAATTTCTATTACGATCATTTTAAAAAAGAAGGTAATAAAAATCCTCCACTCGTTGTCGGTTATCAGGAGATGATGAGTTTCATTAGGATTACAAGTGTGGATAATAAACATATCCATATAGTGAATCCAAAGCAATGCCATTACAAAAGTGGAGATCTGGTTCGGATTGTTGAAGGAGACTTTAAGGGAGTTATAGGTCGTGTGGCACGCGTAGCCGGTCAGCAGCGAGTGGCACTAGAGCTTGATGGTTTGTGTACGATCGTAACGGCTTATATTCCGAGTGCCTTTTTGGAAAGTGTAAAGATAGAAGTTTAAGAATTCGTGAAGGAATAATTGTAGATAAGTCTCAGATTTTTTAAGAAGAAATCAGAGAAAATATGATAGGAAAAAAATATTTGTTCACTCATTAAAAGAAAAACGAAGCAATGGAAATATCATATATAATGGCGCCCTTATTGGGAGGCGTTATCGGTTATATCACAAATGACATAGCAATAAGAATGTTATTTCGGCCACACAAAGCTAAATATATTATGGGAATACATATTCCTTTTACTCCTGGTATTATTCCTAAAGAAAAGGGACGTATTGCAGATGCTATTGGTGGTGTAATCAGTGAGAATCTCATGAACAAAGAGGTTCTGGAACGCTATCTTCTGTCAGATGATATGGTTGGTAAGCTTCGTTCTGCCGTTGGGAAATTTGTTGAAAATCAGAGAGTAAATGCTGAAACGGTAAAGGAATTTCTATGTCACTATTTATCCGATGAGGAAATATCTACCATAATTCGGAATGTGAATGAAAGCCTTACAAAACAAACTTATTTGAAAATTTCAGATCCTACTATCGGGGAAAAAGTTGCGCATATTGCAATTGACCATGTAGCTGAAAAACTGAGTATAAATGGAGCTCAAGAACTGCTTTCTGGTATAGCTGGTGCAATAGGAGGACTTAGAGGTATGGCTGCAGGACTCTTTGGAGGCAATATTGTCGCTAAATTTTTGGATATGTTGAGAGAACCGGCAGAACATTTTCTAGCCAATAATATAAACAATATGTTGAAGAACAATGGAGAGGAGATTGTGTCTAATATGATTGGCGGTGAAGTTGAAGGATTTTTAAATAAACCTGTCTGCAAGTTGCTTGAAGGGCATGATGAGCAACTATTGCAAGCCGTTAATACCATTGAGTCAATTTATCGGACTATCATTCAAGAGCATTTGCCAAAGATTCTTGAATCAATAGATATTAGTAAAATAGTACGTGAGAGAATTAATGAAATGGATGTGAATGAGACTGAAAAACTTATCTTTCAGGTTATGGATAAGGAACTCAAGGCCATTGTATGGCTAGGGGCTTTATTGGGATTGGTATTGGGATGTATTAATATTTTAATTTGAAGTAGTCATGAGTGTTTCTCTTTTAACTGTAAGTAAAGTTGTGATATCATTAGGCTCATTAGCAAAAGATTCTCCTCTAAAGAAATTGTCAAAAAATGAGTTTAATATGGCATTGTATATTTTAAATTCGGCAAATAGTGAACAATCTATTCGTGAAGCTATAAATCGTGCCTTAGTCCATTTAGAATCTGCATTTATCAACTTCCCTATTACTACTTGGGATATATGGGATTGTGATAAAGTTTTATGGGATAAAAAGACATTTGCAAATTCTATATGTCTCTATATAGCAATTTTGCATTATGTATTAGGAAATTATAGTATTGCAAAAAAATGGCTAATCGAAAATTTAGATGTTATGGGAAGTATTAGTATTCCTAAAGAAATTTTAAAATCCTTGTCAATGGATAACGAATCGGATTTTTATAAAGCTGTAGCTGGAACAGATTATACAAAAATTGAAAATTTAATTCAACAATCAGAATGTAATTGGGATCGAGTTTTTGATATTGATGATGATGATCCTGGACCATTTCTAAGAGGTGGAGCTTTTAGCGGTTGAGAAATAATATGTTTCATGCTTCCTCGAATAAATATAGCATTATAATACATAAAATTATAGACATGTTGATAAAATGCATATAAGAAAAACTCATCTTTCAAGTTATGAATAAAGAACTTAAAGCCATTATATGATTAGGTGCATTACTAGTACCTGTTATCGGAAGTATATATAATAATATAATTAAACTATGGGGTCATTATTTTCACAGTTGGTCGCTCAAATTGGGCAGTTGGCCTCTCAGGCAGGACAATTTATAACTCAAGAACTTAGCAAGCCTCATAATCAGACACATATTGCAAAAGCTATTGGAGAAAATTTAAAAAACAAAAAGAAATAATAATGTTATAAAATGGAAATGCTACTCAAATAAAAAACAGTAATTGAAGTTATAGCTAATGATAGTGCAAGACTGTTATTGATTATGTATAATGACGAAACTATACCCCCATACCCAAATAATATAAAGTGTATTAATTACATAAATTTGTATGTGATTCACGATAGGTAATTTAATATTTATTGATTATGGACGCAAAAGCCATTTTTACAGCAATTTCAATATCAGAATCAATAGCCTCTTATTTAGGTCTTATTGAAACTGTTTCATCTAATGTTAAGAAGCTACTACACCAATCATTCGAATCAGGGAAACAAAATTTAAAGTATGCACAGACTGCTTCTGGTGAAATTCAAAAGCAATATATTCAAAATGCTCTTAGAGATTTTATTAGTGCGTTGAGTGTGGAACAAGACGAAAATCTTATTTCTTCATATATGGGAACTGCAATGTGTCAGTATTTATTAGGAGATATTGCAAATGCTCGTATATCTTTACAGCAGATATCCTCTGTTACTCTTTCTAAATCAGAAATCACCAAAGCTGCGGCATTAGATTTGGCATTAGGGAAAGAAGGGGGTGTTTTTGACCATTATCCAGATATTCCAGGACCCTTGGGCGTGGCGCAAAGAGGTATCAAACGTGTTTTTGGAACAAAAGGATATAGAGAGGAATCAAGAATATTATCATTTGAGGAATATAAAAGAAAAGCTTTATCAGCAAGAATATAATTATTAAAAATAATTAATTGGCGTGTTATTTGTTTATAATAATCAAATAAACTTTTTTATACTAATATCGATTAATTATGGGTGAATTAAAATACAAAAATGCAAATCCATTAACAGCATTTGCTGAAGGATTAGGAAGTTTAATAGAAAAAGGGCAGGACATTTATGCAAATGTCAAAGATGTATTAGAAGATAAAAGAATAGAATATGCATCACTATCGCTTTCTGTGATTAAAATTCTTATTTCTTCCGATCCGGTCCTTGCTACATGCCAGTTCGCATTAAAGCGACAACGTATGATGTTTCCACTCAGGAAAAAAGGATATACAATTGATTATTCTAATCCTTTTCATGAACTATGCCCGACACATGGATGCAAAACATATCGTGTAAAAGAAACATCTTTATTGGTATGGTGTCCTTTGTGTATGGATTTTTTGGAAGTATATGGATAGTTACAGAAAAATTATCATATAATAACAATTGGTTAAAAGTTTGTTTATGAAATGTCATATTGTGGAATATCAGATGATGTCACCATTATAGGAGTTACTATTGCTGTAAAATTTGTTACTCTTGTAGGTTTATTAGGTCTTGGTCCTATGCTTTATTAAAAGCTGGCGCTATAATTTATGTATAAGCATAACAAACTGATTTATAAATGTAGTAGGTGTAATAAATGTTTTATAATATAAAAGTACTAAGTATCAAATGGAAGGTATTATTAGAAATTTTATAGCCATAAAAATAATCTGTCATCTTCTATTAACAGGAATATGGCTATATTGGGGTATTTATGTAAATCCACTTACATCTGGCATGGGTTGGGGATTTTTGATAGGTGGAGGAATTTTGTATTTCATTGGTGGTATGATTTGTTTAATAGGAGACCATAACTCAGATTTTGATTTTGATTCTAATTCAAATCCGGCATGGGCTTATGCATATAGTATAATCAATCTTCTTATAATTGGACTTATGATATTTTGGGTAGGATTATATCCTTATGATTTATCTGTCCTATTGTATCCTGCAATATTTGCCGCAATAACTTTATTGTTATATGGATTTAATGCATTTGGGGCTGCATGTTTATTGGAATTAATTGTTTTATCTCTATGGGTATCGAATTGGGGACTCAACAAATGGTATGATTATTGTATCCTCATAGTTGCACTTCTGTTGGCATTTTTTTCAAGTGCAATATCTATTATGAAACTTGATAAAGATACAAGATCAGAAATTACCTTTTGGCTAACAAATTTTGGAGTCAGTTTTCTACTTAATGCAGGACTATTATCATTATTATATTTCAATGGACTATTTAGTCTAGATAATTTCTATAATGTTTTATATTTGGCAATTACTACGACCTTATTCTTGTTAGTAGTTAGCACAAGACTTATTACTACAATATTAGCATTAGTAGCAGGTTGTATATTATGGTGGCAGAATACGGAATTCACATTATTATCATTAATCCCAGATTTATCTTTTGAATGGATTCATTCCTCTTGGTTTCAAGTTACAGCATTAATTATAGGAGGATTATTGATATTGGCGCTTATTGGATATGTGATATATAAATTAATACCCCAAAAAACAGTATATGTATATAGAGATAGAGAAAAAGAAATTTTTCTCCCTATGAGATATAACGGACTGAGTATGACGTGTCCACATTGCCGAAAAACGATGGTAACAGGAAAACATAATGTATCATCAACACGAGGCATTATAAAAACAACAACAAAAGGAGTAATTGGAGTTGGTGTGGTTGGTAAAGGTGCTGCTGTAGGAAGTGCGTTTGGACCAGTTGGTACGGTTTTGGGAGCTTGTGTTGGCGGGGTTGTCACCTACTTTCATAATAAGAAAATAGACGAGGGTGTTGATGCTGCTATAGATTTGTGGAATTATAAAGTGGATGGCGGTAGAATCGTTTATTTTAAATGTCCTATTTGTGGACATGAATGGACAAAAACAGAAACGTATGGTGAAATAGAACATTAAAACAAACAATATATGTCACAAATTAAACAACAAATAGAGCTGATAATTGCGAAACGTAAAAGTTCGCGTTTGCCACTCATTGAAAGCCAAATTGCTTTCATTGAGCCTATTTTACAGAGAGTTAACAGTCTTGATACACTTATAAAAGAAATCAAGATGCAGTGTGAAATCAAGAAAGGACCGTATTATACTATCCTTGCATCAGATCCAGGAATGGAGATGCGACTTCAGAACGTATCTACAGATGATACGAGAACTGCTATAGCAGAACTGCAGAAAGAACTCGCAAGACTAAAAACACGATTCAGTCGGAAGAGCATTTCTTTGCAAGTATTTGGTATGGCAGGTAGTGGCAAAAGCACCTTTATTCAGAGTGTGACAGGCTTGGATAATGATGTGGTGTTGGCGAGTGAAGGAGGTCATTGCACTGGCGTATCTTCATTCATTTATAACTCTGACCATTTTGAGGCTCGTGTATATCTATACACAGAGGAGGAGATGCTTGCCTTGTTCAACAAGAATTTGGAAGCATTAGAGAAAAAGTTCAATCCTACTATCACTCCATCATTGCTACACAACTTCTATGAAATACAAGGATTCAAGATTGAGAGCGTAGGTCTTCCAGCCACAATGGATGGGCGACTTTCCGTAATGAAATATGTAGATAACTACCCTCTTATCAGTAACCTAATATCTGGAAGAGATGCTTCGGGGATGCCATTGGCAGGCTTGAAGCAAGATGCGGATGGCCATAAGTACATTGAAATTACAGATTCATCACAAGTTCAACAATGGGTGGCGCAACATAATGGGCATCACACGTCAGACCCTGATTATGTTGCTTATATGAACTATCTTGCAGTTGACCATGTGGACATCTATAAAAAGTTCTTGTGTGAAGATGCTGGAGATATCGTATTGATGGATAATGTTGGTTTGGGCGATGCTTCAAATGATGTTTCTACAGAACAGCATATGTATCAAGCTATCGCAGACAATAGCGATGCGGTCATTCTTCTATATCAACCGAAGCCAAATTCCGGCTGGCGTGGTGAGGAAGATTCCATCAACAGCCGACTGAATAATATTCGCTTTAAAAATGTGTATCAGGGCATTGAACGCATGGATGTGCATGAATTGTATTTTTTGTTAAACGAACGAAACACAACCGGGTTCGACAACTCAAAAGACTGTCCGGAGGTTGTTAAAACTTTCCGCGCTCAGCCATACGAGCGTAAGGAAACCATTCTGATTGCTAATGCGGCCGACAGGGAATCAACACGCAAGGACGCCATAGAACCAATTTTAAATCAGTTGATGGAGCATCTCGACAGTATAGATGTTCGTATGCTTGAGAATGTAAACATTCTCGGTGAACGACTTTATACAAACTTCAAGCTACTTTCTGATTCTGTAAGCAAAGTCATTTCAGGCAGTATGAGACAAGGCTCAAATGAATTAAAAAAATTCCGCGAACTGTACAAAACTGATTTAACCTACTCTAAAGAACTGAAAGTTTTAGATAATCAATATTATGCGGAGAAAGACAAGCCATGTCCTGAGGTCAAAGAGAAAATTGATGAAGTCATCAACAAATTGACCAAGTTGATTGACCGTCCAGACGTGATTGTGTTGGATGTAGAAAGAGGAGAAAAAGCAACAAACGATTTGCTCGAGAAATACTGTAACATATTCCGTAACAAGATTTATGTAGCCTTTGATGAAGTAACCACAAATGTTCTGTTGCCTTTACAGAATCGCCTAAAGGACTCGATTATCAACATACTTTATGAGAATGCCCGATTAGGGCGCATTCCTCTCCAGAATTATGCGGTAGAAGATGGTGCCTCACAAGAATGGCTTAAAGCGTTCGTTTCAGAAAAAGTGGATAAAGAAACTTATCCGCATATGCATCATATGTTCAACTTCATCCTCAACTACCAGATAAACATTGAAGGACTGATGGAATACAATGTAGCCCGATGTCTTGATACACTTGACAAACATAGCCCGGCATTTAAGACCATGTCTCCGTTGACTGGTATTCCTGACGCGCTACAAGCAAAAAAAATATGGAGTGAGATTGTCAGCCGCACTTCTGCCATTCAGACTGAGATGCGCAAATGGAGAGATGACTTTTCTTTGATACCGAGTCATTCTTTCTATGCCCGTACGAGTATGTTCAGAGACTTATTGGTAGATGATACCGATACGCATATGTCAGAAGAACTGTATAATTTTTATTCCGAGAACAGAATGACTATTTGGCGTGACGAGTTTGCCGGATTGTTGCAGGAAGCTGAGGCCTTCGGTAGTTGGAATGAAGAAAGCGTGGCCATTACGAATCTATGTAAGAAAAATTCATTTATTATCAAGATATAGACTATATGAAGATATTCTCAAAAATAGGTGATGCTATTAGTGGAAGATCCTCTAATGCCACACCGACATTAAGCATTTGTATGATGGGACCACGATCCGTTGGAAAAACTACGGTACTAACCTCTATTTTCCATGAATCACAGTCGCAAATCTGTGACGGTTCATCAATTTATTTAAAGGCGCTTGATGCCAATACCAATACATTAAACGATTATTATACCATGCTGGTAGACGCAGTTGCAAAAAAGAATGCATCTAATCTACCTGCATCAAATGCAATATCAGAATTCCAGTTTGGTTTAGGACTTGCTGGTCGTGCAGAATCCGTAAAACTAACGATACGGGACTTCCCCGGTGAGTATCTTACTTCTACCATAAAAAGCGATCGTGACGAGATTTATAACTTTATGGCTAATGCAACGGTTATATTGATTGCAGTTGATACTCCTTATCTAATGGAAGAAAGTGGCCGATACAACGCTGAAAAGAATAAAGTTGATATAGTAACCCATTATCTCAAAGACAATATGGTTGCGATAAAAGACAAGTTGGTTCTGTTTGTCCCTCTAAAATGTGAACGTTACCTGCATGACGGAAAATTGTCGCAGGTATCTGAAAAAGTTAAAGAGACATACAAGGATTTGACAGACTATTTCAGTAAGAACAATATTGCCAGTTTCGTCACTCCCATTATTACACTAGGTGGCATCGAATTTGATTCAATGAAGGATAGTAATACTGCTGGTGAAGTTTCAAAGGTATCTGTATTCCGTTCTTGGGAAATCAAGCCCGAATACAAACCATTGTTTTGCCCTCAACCTTTATATTATCTACTGACATACGTGGCTAATTATTATGAGTGGCAGAAGAAACAAAAGAAAGGTTTTTTAGATAGTTTCTTGGATTCTTTTTTCTCTTTTATCAAGAACGACTCCAAATTTCTTGAAGAGATGAAGAAACTGACAAGGTTTGTCATCTACAACAAGAATGGTTTCATTCCAATAACTACAAATTCAATAATAAAGATAAACTAAAAAGATATGGCAGAGTCTTTAAAAGTAATAATGATGGGAGGCCGCAGATGTGGAAAGACATCAGCATTGGCGAGCCTCTTTGAAGAAATGAAAAATGGACCGGTAAAAGACTATTTTACAGTGTCCGATCGAACAGTCTTGGAAACCAAAGGATTTGAGGTACAGGATTCCTTGAACGATAAGACGCTGGAGTTACAAAACATGTTGGAAACAAACAAGGATAATAGCAACATTTTCCTTGTGGATAAGAATCCAACATCTAATTTCTGGTTGTATAACCTACACCTTCAAATTCCTGGCACCCGTCGTGAAATGGACATTGAATTTCGTGATTCTGCCGGTGAGTTCTTTGAGGCATCAGGTTCGCATGCAGCAGAAACGGAAGAGTACATTAAAAAATGTGATGTGTTTGTGATTGTAATTGATACACCATACCTGATGGGCAGTATAGAGAAATCAACAAAGGATTTGTGTCCTGATTCTATTAATCTTGGAACGAACAGAGTACAAGATATTCAGAACTTTTTAACACATATAGATGACAAAGAAGGACAGGATGCTAAAATGGTCGTGTTTGTCCCTCTAAAATGCGAGAAATGGGCAAAGGAGCCAAATGGCTTGAATAAAGTCACTGCACGCATTAAAGAAGTGTATGGTACACATATCAAAAATCTTTCTGCCTACGAAAAGATGAATATTTGCATAATACCCATGCAGACTTCAGGCAACATTCTTTTTTCAGAGTTCCGGAAAGCCTATATCTATAATAGTATGGAAGGTCCAATTCGTTGCTGTAAGATTGATGATGAAACTATCAGAAAAGAAGATGGCGAAAATGATCTTCCTATGCCAGGAGAAACAGTAGTTGAAGATCCAACCGCTGTGATAAACGGAACAACTCTTCAGCGTCCATACTCATGGTATCAGATAAATCCGCATGACAGTAGATTTGCTCCAAAGAATTGTGAGCAGTTGCCATTACATATTATTCGTTTCATGTTAATGAAACTCATGGATGCAGAAGCAAAGGTAAATCATGGAGGCTTGTTGGGTTGGATATATGATTTCTTAAGAGAAATGATAAATCGTATTCGTGGCATTTTCGGAACAATGAATACGGACGAACTCAAGCAAATTATTGGTAAAATGCAACGCGATGGAATTATTAAGGATAACGGTGATGGAATAGAAATTTTAAAAAGATTTTAAATATGCTAAGATATTATACGTATTATTCTGTTGGTGGATATAAAGATTTTATACTCGGTACCAATCAATGTAATGTAGAAGCAACATATTATTTGCCTCTACTTCCTGTCCTTGAAGAGCGGGCAAAGGAAGATTCAGAAGTTGCAAAAAAAATAGAGTCGCTTAAAAGTCTGCCGAGAATTCAGCAATTGTCTGCAGAAGAGACTCATAATCTACCGGTTTCAGCAAGAACAATGTTTTCTCACGCAGGCTATAAACTGATATACAGACATCTCGAAGGTGATTATTATGCTTTGGCATTAAGAGATATTGCTGACAAGAACAAGGACGAACATGGGCGGGCAATTCCTTTCATGTTTGTCATAACAGGAGATAGTCCCGAAGATCTCAAACTCCTTGATGTATTGGCAGTATACTTTGCTTGTCATATAAAAAGTGTAGAAAATATTTTGTCTCAATATATTTACATGGATATTGAGAAGAATGGCTTGAAATTTGAAGTGGCGAAATTCAATGATTGGATTAGAACTACAATAAACAATAATATTTCTTCTATTATTTTGCCTACAATGAATGGAGAAATCTTCACAAAGGCAGAACAGAACAGTGTTGCACTGTTAGTAATACCAGAAGGAATTTCAGAGCAAAAAGCAATAACCGAACAAAAAATTGAGAATATGAATATAACATCAGTAAAAGAAGTCGAGATTTTGTCAAAAGAAGATCCTGAAAGACTGGTAAAGCAAATGCTTACTTTGGCAGAAGAACTTAAAAACACACGCAAACAAAATGCACTCTTCAAGAAAGGTATGATCGTAGCAGGAGTAGGCGGATTCTTGGTCGGTGCCTTGATTGCAGGCTGCAGCCATAAATAGAAAGATTTATGGCAGATGTCTTGAAAGTATTGATGATGGGTGGCCAACGTACAGGTAAAACCTCTATGTTAGCTGGCCTTATCGACTCTATGACACACGGTCCAGTCAAGAGTATCATAGAAGTAAAGGATGTCACGGAAAGTGAAGTGGCGAGTCGGAAACTCATTAAAAGTATAGAAACTCTAAAATGGAACCTGCTGACATCGTATGGAAAAACGTATCTAATTGATGATGGAAAATCAGGAGAATTTGAAGATTTTACTCTACAATTCTGCATTCCGAAGACTAGCAACAAAATGGATATTGTATTTTCAGATGTTAGTGGTGAGTACTATGACATGGGGAGAATACACGATGGAGAAGTACGTGAAAAAGTTAGAGAATATGATGTGTTCTTGGTTGCCATTGATACACCCAATCTTATGGAGGCCGTGAATCCGGACAATAAATTGTGCAATGAAGCAATTAACAATTCCTACAATCATGTTAATGATATATATACTTTTCTATCAGAGTTAGACGATAAAGAAGGAACTGATGCTAAATTAGTAGTATTTGTACCTCTTAAGTGCGAGAAATGGGTAAAGGAAGGACATCTCTCAGAAGTTATCCAACGTGTAAAAGATGTATACGAACCTACTATTCACGCTCTGTCAAAATACACAAATGTGGAGATAGACATCATGCCGATTGAGACCGTTGGCAATATAGTATTCAAAGAGCAGGCAAAAGCCATGCAGTGCATTATCAACGAAATATCCCAACGAAAATGTGCTATTATCAACAATAAGACACAGGTGAGATTCGAGGATGGTTCCATTGAACAGATAGACATTACAAAACATAGGTTTGATCTTGACAATGCCGCTGTAATCAGAGAGCATTCTACGCTATTGGTACCAAACTCCTGGTATACGACAATAGGAAAAGAATATGATCCAAAAAATTGTGATCAATTGGCGTATTACATACTTCAATTTTATCTTGCCAAGGTCCTTTTTGCTAAAAACGTAGAGAAACTAAAGGAAAAGAAAAACAAGTGGAAGTGGGGCAAAAGAATTGCTATCGTAACCTCAACTCTTGCCTTTGGTATCATAGGAGCCCTTGCCACATATTTTACATCCAAGTATTTGGCTAAGAAATTCGGTACCATATCAGTAGAACAGATGCTTTCTATTGTCAAGAAACTGAAAGAAAAAGGTTTAATCAAAAGGAATTGCGATGGCATAGAAACCATTAAGGATTCGAAATTATATGCAATAAAAGAGATATCGATATGATTAAATATTATGCGTATTATAACCATGGAGGATATAAGGACTTTTATCTAGGGTCGCAAGAAGAAGATGTTAAGTCGAAATACTTCCTGCCACTGCTTACAGTCCATGAACTTTCTTTATCAGAGAATCCAGACGATGCGGAATTGAGAAATCAGATAGAACATCAAAGAAGCCTGCCTAAGCTTATTGCTCTTTCTGACAAAACTATTGAATATAATTATCCCAAGCAAGCGAGGGCCTTGATGTCTCATGGTGGTTATAAAGTTTTGTATAGAAGCATCGGATGTTCTCAATATGTTTTGGCTATAAGGGATATTGCAGGTTCCAAGGATATATACGGTAGGCAAACGCCATTTAATATGATGCTTATAGGAGATGACCAGAAGGATTTAAAGGAAATGGATATTATTGCCGAATATATTCGCAACAATATATCTTCATTTGAAAGTGCTGTTGGTTCAATTTTCATTGATGACATAAAAGAAAATGGTCTTAGATGTGATATAGGTAAACTAAGAGACAAGCTGAATGAAATAATTAAAAACGGTAGTCCCTTGATAATAGATGGTAACATGAAACCTTCTGTCCGAATGCTTGTTATACCAAACATGAGTATGCTGAATAGTGCTATAAAAGAGCAAAATATAGACAGGGATGATATATATATATGCTATAGGAGTGATGGAAGTACTCTGTTTACGATGCCTAATCAGACTCAAGACAAAAGTTCAAATCTTAATCCCAAAACACAACAATCAACAATCTTGCCTACTATGTCTTCTCCTATAGACAAACAATCAGCCCCTTCATTGCATGCCATACTTAATGTTCCTAAGCGGGAAGATATTGAGCAATTGTGGATGTATATAAAAGAATTAGAGAAAAGAATTGTAGAATTAGAGAATCGTATTAATCATGAATAAAAAGAATACATTATTTGGATTAGAAGTAAAATCGTATGAGCATGAGTTTGACAAGGTTGCGTTAAAGACGATGCGGGCTTTGCCAGGATTTGACACTGTTGTCAATTTTTTCCTGAATTGGACATATATCAAATGGCATGTCATAGAACTTCAAGGCTCCAATTTCCTTGTAACAAGAGAATCATGTCCAGAACTATATGATTTAGTGCATGACGTTGCTGATACTCTTGACGTTAGACCACTTCCCCGTTTCTATACGCAGTGGGGATATAATATAAATGGTTATACGACAGGATATAAAGAGGATACTCTGTTGGTTTTAAATAGTGGAACTGTTGACCTTCTTGAAGAGGATGAACTACGTTTTGTGGCTGGACATGAAATGGGGCATGTCAAGAGCGGGCATGTAATATACCATACCATGGGTGAACTATTCAATAATGCGATAAGCCAGATTCCATTAGTAAGCTCTATGACAACACCCATTTATTATGCCCTAATGTACTGGATTAGAATGTCGGAGTTCACAGCAGATAGAGCGGGCCTATTGGCATGTCAGAATATTGATGCTGCCATAAGTGCAATAATCAAGATGTCGGGTTTACCGATCAAATATTTTGAAAAAATGGATAAGGCTGCCTTTATAAAACAAGCGAGTGAATTTAAGGATTCCTTTAGTGGGTTTACTGACAAAGCAATAAAAACCATTACTATTGCCAGTAGTTCTCATCCTTGGACGGTTCTTCGAGCTGCAGAATTGATTTCATGGTATGAGTCTGATAATTACAGGAATTTGATAGAGAGCAAATCATCGATAGAATGTAGTGAATGTCATTTGCAAATACCGGCAGACTCTAAAAAATGTCCTTTTTGTGGAAATGAAGATCTGTAACATATAAACTGGAACCTATGGATTTTAGTTTTTTAGAATATCCTGAGGATAGAGCTATCAGGGAAAAACTTGATGCTATACCCAAATTCAAGGATTTTATGATGAATACTATCTGTGCGTTGCGAGAGAAGTATATTGCAGTTGAATTTGTAGGCAATGGCATTCATGTAACAGATTCTTGTCTTCCAGATTTACATTGCCAGTTAGTAACAGTATGCGAGAAGCTTGGGGTTAAAGATGTACCAGATTTTTCATTGATGTGGGGCTATGATATAACTGCAGCAACAGAGGGAGCTAAAAATCCTCATATCACATCGATGAGCGGAGCGGTTGATATTTTGACAGAAGATGAGTTTGCTTTCGTCTTGGGGCATGAAATCGGTCATCAGGTATGTGGGCATAAACCTTATCATTTATTTCTGGAATCGTTATACATGCCTTTAATAAACTCGGTTCCCGGAGGTGAGATTTGGGTTGGATTGGTTCGTTCTACTCTGTTAAATTGGTATCGAATGTCAGACTTTACAGCAGATAGGGTCGGATTGTTGGCTTGTGGTGATATAAATGTGGCCTTGCGGACAATGATAAAGATGTCAGGTGCACCCAAGAAGTATCACAACTCGTTGAATATTGAAAGCTTTATCAAACAAGCTAATGAGTTTGACACGATGTTTGCAGGCGTTGCTGGAAAAATGATAAATTATATATCCATCAATACGGCATTTTGTCCATGGCTAGTGGCAAGAGCTGCAAAATTATATGACTGGTATCAGAGTTCAGATTATGCTAAACTTGTAAATTAAGATATAATATGATCCAAAATAGAATAAAAGTAGATTATAATCAATATCGTGATTATAGGGTAATGGGAACCTTGAATAGAAATAGAATTGGAGATCAGCCTAAGAATAAAGTTGTAAAAGCTATGGGACTTGCAGCTTGCCAAGGTCTGTGCATTACTTATCATCTTCATTCAAAAGCTTTTTGCAAATAGATGGCCTTTACAATACGCACTAATTCAGATAACTCCTATACCTATCTCAGATATAGCAACGAGATAGTAGAAGGTGAGGTAAATGAGGAAATGGTACCATTCTTATTTAAGAAGAGAATACCTATTTCTTCATTTCTAAATCTTAATGTGTTTACGCTTGGTGTAACGACCAAGTGTAATTTGCGGTGTTTGTACTGTTGTTATTCTGGTTCTTATAGAAACACAAGAACACATGGCTTACATTCGATGCCCAATAAGGATATTAAGCCCGTCATAGAATTTATAAAACGCCATGCAAAGAATACACCCATTATCATCAGTTTTTATGGTGGTGAAAGTCTGTTAGAGTTCAACTTACTTAAAGAGTTTGTAAGGCAAGCTAAGGACGAATGGCACAATGATGTGAGATTTGAGGTGTCTACAAATGGGACTCTGCTTAGTCCACGTGTTGTAGATTGGTTAATAACCAACGACGTTACATTGTTCCTATCATTGGATGGTACCGAACGTGTTCAGAATCGTCAACGGGCAACAGCGTCAGGGTTAGGGTCGTTCAAGCAAGTAATAGAAGCATTACAATACATAAAGTCGATATCTTTTGACTATTTTCAAAATAAGGTTAATATAATGATGACGGTTGTCGATGTTTCAGAAATGCCAATAATTGCAAAAGAATGGTATAATCATGAACTCTTGACAAATAAATTACCTATAAGAATTTCAACAGTTGCATCGAACTATGCAGAAGGAGTTCAAAAGGTCAATATGGTAAAAGAAACAAATACATACCTACGCATTTTAGACGCATACGAACAACACCCAGAGTATTCGTTGCTAAGAGTTTTCTTTGAAAGATTCCTTGCAGAATGGTTTGATAGACCTATCTACTGTATTGACTCTCTGATAGACTTTCCTACTTGTGTGCCAAATAATCAAAAACTTTATATTGATTCTAACGGAGAAGTTGGTATATGTGAAAAAGTACCTGACAAATACCGTATAGGAGATGTTAGAAATGGTATCGACTGGAAAAGTGTAAACCAACAAGCAGATGCGTTGTCGGATATTATACTATCTCGTTGCGCAAGATGTTCCATTGCTCGCTTATGCAGTATTTGCCCGAATGTTCTTGATCTTTCAGAAGAAGAGTTAGATGTATTCTGTCACAATGAAAGAGCAATGCAACAAGTTAAGTTCAGAATATTTTGCGAGATGGCAGAAAGGAGTCTTATATGAACAACCGTATAACCCTTTCTTCATTCTCGTCAAGAGATAAGGAATGGTTGAGAGAACTCTTGATTGATAAAAATGTCAGAAAGTTCCTACCCCATTTGACAACAGATGTGGATGTATTTACGAATGACATGGGAATTGCAGAGCGCAATGGTCTTGGTAAATTTTGGATTATTCGGTTAGATGGTGTTGGCATCGGTTTTATCTCCATCTATGATTTGACAGAGAATCCATTTATTTTCTATGCGATGCTGCTTGCATATCGAAGCAAAGGATATATGAAAAAGGCACTTAGAATGATAGAAAATAAATACTCCTCCTTTCTTTATACTATAGTTGAGAGTTGTAATATACCATCATTAAAAGTTTTAGGCAGAACAAGAATTATAGGGATGTATAATTTAAAAGAGTAATATATGAGTAAGTACAATGATTACGGAGAATTTATGGTAGCGGTCCTTAATGGGGCAGATAATAAATGCTATCGCAATTCTTTTGGCAGTTTAGCCAATTTTTTTGGTTTAAGTGGTTCAAATGAAAATTTGATACCAATAATGGTTTCAATTTTTAAAATTGGTTGGCCCGCATTTAAGGCGACTTGTGCCTTATTGATTTTGGGACCCATTGCTTTTAATTGCTGCACTTACAACATTTGTAATAGGAGGGAGTTGGGGCTGTTATAGTGGCGACTTAGGCGATTTACGGTGGTGTTAAGGCGATTAAACTCATATATGCAAATAAGACAATCCCACAAAAAATCTACGATGTTGGAAAAAAGTACAAACCTCGTTTTGATGCTCATATCAATGAGTATTCATACATCGATAACCTAATTGACGAAGCTTCAAATGATATAATTAACTAATTATTTTATGGATATATTTAAAGATATGCCGTATGGCATAAAAGAAATTATTACTAATAGGATGATCGCGAGTGTCGGTATTAGCCCGGCTGGAGCATTATTCCCTATTTTGGACACGGCCGCAATAACCGGTATCTGGGGGAATATGCTATACGAAATAGCAAAATACCATGATGTTACTCTTACAGGTCCTGAGTGTACCAAGATTATAACGGCATGTGGAAGTAGTATATTAGGCTACTTGGGAGGAAGTAAAGCGTTGTGTTTTCTCTTAAACTTCATACCTGGACTTAATATATGGGGAGCGATGGCTGGTAATATCCTATTCAATGGATATTATACTTTTGCTATAGGAAAAGCTTTTCATTTGATGTTGGAAGACTACGATATTAATGATAAGACAGTTATAGAAATTGCAAAGATTTTAGTGCGTCTATTTGTCCCAGTGCCATCAATTGGTGAATTAAAGGAAATTTTCAGAATAATGAAAGAACAATTATAACGATTATGAACAATACTTTCGAAAATAGATTCCGTGAAATGAAGAATAATAATTTCACGGAAGAGCAAGTTAAAAAAGGATACCATATTATTAGGCATATCCAAAAACCTGGTATTTTTTTTAAAATTCTATGGGAAATAATAACAACAATAATTGTATTTGCTCCCAGTGTTAATAATTACACATATAGCATTGTTTATTCTATTAAGGATAAATGGAGTACACTATCAGACAATGATCAAATAAATGTCATTGCAGCATTGTCAAGAATGAATAGAAGTGGGAAAATAGATAGAATATTAGACCGATTAGGAAACTAAGCTCCAAGATACTGAGATGTATGAATGAAAAATGTTAGACTTTAGAAAATCATAATGCGTCAAGTCTGTTGCCAATAAATGCAAAAAACATATTTGTAGCACAAGTTTGTTTTAAAAGGAACTAAAAGTGATTATTCCACTATAGTATTTGAGTATATTCCATTCTATAATGGAGGTTGCCTCATTCATAGAAGCATTCAAGTAAGAGAAGGACACTACAGTTTAATAAACCTAAGCAATCGGTATAATATAAAATGGAAAAACTGGGATTTGTAATAACAATATTAATAGGAATTATTATAGGTATTATTATCGCCATCTGCAATAATTGGATCGAATGGTGGCAAATTGTGTTATGCATATTATCTGCCACTTGTGTCATATTTATTTTGTTAGGTATGCTATGGTTTATAGCTTGTATTATCGTCTTGTATATGGCGAAAAAGTGGTGGAAAAAGCATGGAGATGAATTTATTGATGACATAGAGCGTAAATTATATAATACAACAAAGTCTTTTCTGAGAATTATTTGCATGCCCATTTACAAACTTTTTAAATGAGTTATCAATAATTGTTTGATCTCATATTTGTCCAAAAGGCTTTTGCTATGTGTGATTAAGACCAGATACAGTTTGATAGATTGTTATTTGTTTCTCACTCTAATATAATGAAGTCATATAAACTAAAAATATGGAAACGTAAAACAGCGTATCAGTAAAGTCCGTTATATATTTATAGTTCCCACACTTTAAATATATAGAAAATTGCCTAAATACGCTGTGCTTGACAAAGATACAATAAAAAATAAGATTATACCACATTTAAGTGTTGCAAAAATGGGTTATGTCAGCAAATATTCGCTTGTCGACGTCGTTAACGCCATACTTTATAAGCTCAAGACTAGATGTCAATGGGAATATCTCCACATAGGTCATCTTTTCTGCGGGGAGGCGCCGAGTTACAAGACTGTATTTCACCACAACCGTAAATGACGCAATCTTGGAGACTGGCAAAAAATGTTCGCCTCCATAGTACAAAACCACAAGCGTATGTTCGATTTGTCCGTGTCCAACATTGACCGTTCTCATACTCCGGCCGTCAAAGGCGGCTGGTGCGTCGGGTGTCAAGGTAAGAAAAAGCGCAAGACGACAAACTTCATATTCTTCACTGACAGAAACGGGCTGCCGTTGGCCATATTCGAGCTGGAAGCCGTGAATCATGCTGATTTGTATGCGATCGGACGCAGTGTGGACGGAATTGTGATGCAACTTGAAAAGGTAGGGATAAACTGTGACGGACTGTTTAACTACGCCGATGCCGGATTTGATGGAATGTCCTTCCGAGCGGCACTTCTCAAACACGACATTATTGCTAACGTGTACCCTAATCCAAGAAACGGTAGGACAAAACAAAACTATAATATTTTATGTGGAGCTTTATAAAAACAAGTGGGTTATTGAAAGAACTAATACCTGGATGGACAACTTTCGTTCCGTTTTGACACGATTTGACACAACACTCTCCAATTGGAGCGGATAGAACTACTTGACATTTACGTTTATTCGAATCTAAACTGTTCATAGGATTAAAAGTTTAGATGAGTTCAATATATAATTAACGTGAGTTCGACGAATTCAGAACAATGCAAGCTGTGT
>ULRE01040094.1_pt1 | contig 33275 bp, 41 predicted proteins | sample 1955141 | NCBI WGS metagenome assembly ULRE01 (sample SAMEA4835674, study PRJEB28245) | human gut metagenome | biome: gut microbiome; material: fecal sample | place: Denmark | collected 2008
CAGAGACAACAAAATTTAGAAATCACCTAAAACGAAAATGCGGCAAGGCAATTGCTATAGTTCCCTGATGGCAGAATCCACTAGGTAGTAGCTGCAAAATGCGATATAGCTATCGACATAATAAGCAATATGTGGCCTGTTAGCGTCTATGGACGTGTGAAGTTCGAGTTAAATACATGTATATGAATTAGCATTCAAATTATTCCGGGAATCACATTTCACTGCCACGTACATATATATGAATTAGCACGGAAATTATTCCGGCAATAAATAGAGAAAGAAAGGATACTCGCAATGAATAACAGAAGTGAGATGAATGTTTGCTGTAATTCCTGCTCCCGTCCTAGTACAGACTGCCCGAACACTGATCCCTTACGTGGCATGCCTCTAGGTATTGGCTATGTTCCTGTCCAAGAATGGGGACAGACGTATTGTCCTGATAAAGCATTACAACGCGGAACTATTTTTCCACCACTGGATCTGCCGTTTTGCGGCTGCATCCCTAAAGGATTTCGCTGTCAAAAAGGAGGTCTCTCATGAACGGAAATAAAATGAATGGGATGAACGGCTGTGGCTGTGGCAATCAGATGAATCGGCCGAACAATAGCTGTGGCTGTGGCAATCAAACGAATCGGCCGAACAATGGCTGTGGCAATCAAATGAACCGACCGAACAATGGCTGTGGCTGTGGCAACCAAATGAACCGGCCGAACAATGGCTGTGGCTGTGGCAACCAAATGAACCGGCCGAACAATGGCTGTGGCTGTGGCAACCAAATGAACCGGCCGAACAATGGCTGTGGCTGTGGCAATCAAATGAACCGACCGAACAATGGCTGTGGCAACCAAATGAATCAGCCGAACAATGGCTGTGGCTGTGAATCTGTGGATTTTTCACAAAATCTTATGAATTTGTGTCGCGATGATCTTCTCAAAGTAATCAACGAAGTGAGCTTCGCTATGTATGACTGCTGCCTGTTCTTAGATACACACCCTATGGATTCTTGTGCATTGGATTATTTTCAAAAAATGAAGAAAAAAAGAAAAGCTGCCATGGATATTTATACACGCAAGTTTGGTCCTCTTGTCCTTGACTGCGCCGGTGATGGCTGCACTTGGGACTGGGGACAGGAGCCTTTGCCTTGGGAATAATCGGGCATTAAAGGGCAACACAAGTTTAAAAATATATGAGAACGTTTTTTGTTGCGTTTCTTAAATTATAACTTCGAAAGGAAACTAAATTATGTGGAATTATGAAAAGAGACTGCAGTATCCTGTGAAAATCACACGCTGCGATCCAAAAGCTGCCATGATCATAGCAAGTCAATACGGTGGTCCTGACGGCGAAATTGGTGCTTCCATGCGATATCTGTCACAGCGTTATTCCATGGAAAACCGCATTGCGGCCGGAACGTTGACTGACATCGGCACCGAGGAATTGGCCCACTTAGAGATGGTTGCAACCATCATCTGCCAATTAACCAGGAATCTTACCCCGGAAGAAATCAAGGCTTCTGGATTTGACAAATATTATATCGATCACACCTTAGCCATTTGGCCACAGGCCGCAAGCGGCGAGCCTTTCAGTGCCAGCCAGTTCCAGAGCACCGGCGATACAATCACAGATCTTTACGAAGATATGGCTGCTGAACAAAAAGCACGCTTAACTTACGACAATATTCTCCGTCTTGTGAAGGACCCAGAGATTGCAGATCCGATTCGCTTTTTAAGAGAACGTGAAATTGTTCATTTTCAGCGCTTTGGTGAAGCGCTCCGCAAAGTACAGGATGAACGAGACTCACGCAACTTCTATGCCTTCAACCCACAAATTGATAAAAAATCATGCTAAAATTACATTGGGTTGAAGGCATTGCATTCCAACCCACAGATTGATAAAAAATCATGCTAAAATTACATTGGGTTGAAGGCATTGCATTCCAACCCACAAATTGATAAAATATTATGTTATAATTACTAACTACTTCCCATATCGGAGGTTACTGGCCGATCCACATATTGTTATTATTTTATTGGCAAAATAGCAATATGTGGCCAGGCAGTAAATTGGGATACACGAGAGTTGTATGATGCTTATAAGGAGATTGTAAAATGACAAAGAAACTTAGAGAAGCAAGAATAACGTTTGTAAAACATTTTAAATATTCACCAAATTTTCCGTCTGCAATGGATTTTGATCAGGATGCCTATGCAGAAGAACTGTTAAAATGTGTCGAAGATGACTTTGATTATACAATTAAAAAATATGGAACAAAGATTCCGGAAGAGATGCCTAAACCTGAAATAATTTGGGATTAAATACCACCAGCCAGACACTAAAATTGACAAGTATTGTTTAAGATAGTATATTTTTTTGCTGAGGAAGAGAAGAAACTTAAAGAAGAAAGTGACAAGTTAAAGGAATGGCCAAAACTTATATAGGATACCACCAGTCTCTCTCGGACAGTAGCAAGCCCTTTTTATTATACCTTTTTATTCTATAAACTTCTTGTTTACGTGACCTACTTTTCCCTTGTATCGTACTTTAGCATCAGTAGCGTTTTCCGCCTCATGCATATATTTTTCATTCTGCTGTACTGCACGATTTGCCTTAAGCTATTCAAAATATTAGACAGCACCTTATGCTTATCTTGCAAAGCAGTCAAACTATTGGCATTCTCTGCATATTTTTCCTTAACAAGACCCAATTCAGATCTCATTGTAGCTAATTTTTTACTACACGCTGTCACTGCACTTTTAAACTCTTTTTCCCCATCTAATACAATTGATGCCCCAATCTTTGCTTTATTTGTCATAAATTCCTCCACTTAAAAAGGAGACCTTTTACAGTCTCCTAATCGCTTTTCTTTATATTTCTATTTTCACCTGGCTATTTTTCAAGTTTTGACCAGTTCTCCAATCTGTCCATATATTCATTTTCCCTCTCTTCGTCCATTTCTCGACATAACTTCTGATATGCAGTCGGCTGCTCAACATCCTGTTTGTGATGGAATACCATTTGCATCAATGTCAATACAACCAAGGTCATACCCATTGCCATGACACAATATCCGCAAAATGTGTTTATAAACACTTTGACGAAAAAACCAAAAGCCGAAAATGCTAATCCCAAAAATATATCCTTGCCATATTTGCAATACTTAAAAATTAAATATATGGTCCCTATAATCGCAACACCCGCTGGCGTAGCCGTATAATACATAATCATCCCCCCGTTTCTACAACAATCATTACAATATTTTGTACCAATATTATAATCCAAAACATCCTTATTTACAACAAAAAAGTCCCCTATTATACCGCTAAAAATCAAAATCTATAGGCTTTTCTATCTCATTTTCTGCTTTTATCAAATGCTCATAGGTTTGCCTGGTTTTATGTAACATATTCTCAACATCAAACAGCCTCATATATGCTTGATACAATTCTTGATACTCTTCAAACGAGAGCCACATTGTTTCCGTGTGACTAAAACCCAGGATTGCACAATATTGCCAGAGGCAATTTATTATTTTTTTAGTCTTATTTGATCTGCTTCGTTTAGTATGCCATGATATTGCTTCTTTGTCGTAGATTTGTTCCATAAGTCTTGAAAACAAAAATCATGATTTTCTAATGTGCCTTTTAAATTAGATGCTCTGATAAAATCGCTTTTAAAACTGCTGGTTGACTTGCTGTTGGTCAACTCCTTTGCCGTATTTACATTACAGCTTCTAACGATTTCATCTTCCAGATTTTCAACCTGTGTGATGCATAGCACCTTAGAAATAGCAGTTTCTCGTTTGAGTAATTCGATATTTTCAAATAAAATGTCCGTGTTGTCTGTATCTGTGTCAAAAACTAATACTGCTGTCGTCCCCTTTTTCAAAGTCTTCAATTGTGCCGGTCTTAATTTATCCTGTATTACATTGCGTTTTATAACTTTTCCGGGGTGGATCAGACGCATATCTGTCTTTAATATCTTTAACAGCTTTTCCTCGCATTGTCCCTCAACATAATATACATAGTTTTTATCTGCCATTACCGAATATCACCTCTCCTAAATATCCAATATATCGTAAATCAAATCCGTTGCCGGTGCCGATGAAAAAAGATCATTTTCTACTGCTGATTTTAATGAATCGGTACTCCTCTTCAAGATTTCACCTGCGTTGATACATTCAATCTTGCTATCTTCTCCATATACCTCTTTTTTCATAAAGGTATATGAATGCTTTGGGAGTTGCATATCCAAAATATCTGTATTGTGTGTTGTAAAAAACAACTGTGTATCTGCACCCAAAAGTTCAATCATTACTGATAAAAGTGCTTTTTCAATATCGCTATGTATATACGAAAATTTCTCATCGCAGTAGAAAAAATCACACTTCTTCTCTATCATATCTGCAATCATAACCGCAATCGCTATCCCCGATTTTGTACCACTGGAAAGCCACCCTATATCCGGAATTTGACCATCCTGAATAATCGCCACATTATTTTTGGTACGAATTGCATATGCTCCTTCAACCTCTGATAATCGATACACCGCAACAATGGAAGGATCCAGTGCGCGTAATATAAAGTCTAATATTCTAATAAAAGTACCGGAATCTTTTGGAGCGCTGAATAATTCCACTGCGCTATCGTCTTCCGGATAGGCAAATGTCCAGCTTAACCCTGTCACCTTTTCAAGCTCCTCTATGTAGTTGTCATACTTTTTCTGTTTTGTTTCCAACAAACGCTTCAAGCAACTTTCATAACTGTCTTTCTTCTGAATTTCCACGGAGCGGACAGATACATCAATATTTTCCCCGGTAAGCTTCTGCCCCTCCTCTGGAGGAGAAATGACTGTATTTACCCTAAATAAATACTTCATATTTGCCACAAAATCAATACAAAAGGCTGCCTCTTTCGTTTTATCGGAAATAAGTCCGGCAATTCTAGTATATTGCTTTTTATCCATGAAATGGAATATATTCATTAACATTTTGCCAAATGAAGTTTTTCCGGTTGCGTTTGCGCCCATCAAGATGTTCACTTTTTTGTACCTGAAATTCGTAAAACCGGTCAAAAATTCATTCTCAATGCTTGAATTGACAATTTTCTTAGGATATGACAAATTCATAGCAAAGTTATTGAATGACATAAAATTATCCATTTCTATATTCATTACTATCATCTTTTGCAACCTCCTGTTTATTATTTCGGATTTCACGAAGTAATCTCCTTTCAATATAATACCTCAAGTTTGTTTGAAAATCAACATTTTCCCGTAAATTATAGCATTTCATAGAATTATAACCTCTTTTTTCCTATTCTATTTCATTCCAAATATCGTCTTAATTTCTGATAATTCGCCACTCTTTTTTCATTGCTTTAAATACAAATCGCCCTTATAATATATATAAAGCATGATAGGAAGAACAAAAAATGACCACTACAGTTCAGACAACAGCAGATTCTGATTTAGCTAAATTTCCTTTAGAATCGACAAATAGTATAAAAAGTCCTTATACACTCTTAACAGAACAAGAGTTGTTAGCGAAACTAGAAAAATCTCGTCAACATACGGCAAGAGAAATGTACAAAAATGCAACAGATGTTTCAGGTGAAATAAGGGCTAAATATGGGTTATAGGATTGCATCTCTACAGTAGTCTAAAATTGGAACGGTGTCAAAAACAGAACAGCCTAAACCTGAAATAATTTGGGATTAAATACCATCAGCCAAACACTAAAATTGACAAGTATTGTTTAAGATAGTATATTTTTTTCTGAGGAAGCATATGAATCGGCATTGAATAAGTTTGGGAAGGAGTGTGGAATATCATGGCGGGAAACAAAGTAAAATGTTATTTAGATATCGTGGAACACCATCCGGATTGGACAATAGAAGACTTTGAGGCAGAAGAGAAGAAACTTAAAGAAGAAAGCGACAAGTTAAAGGAATGGCCAGAACCTAGGGAGGATACCACCAGTCGGAGATGACATGGTGGTATTTTTGTGTTACCGCACTTCGATCTGGCACATCTTCATTGCTTCTAAAGCATTCTTATGGCTTTCAGGCGTGACACCGGCGCAGCAATCCTGCAATACAGCAACCGGTACTTCCGGTAAATACGCTTTAACGAGCAATGCATTGGAAATAACACAAATATCCGTACACAGCCCCACCAACGTAATTTCTTCAATGTCTTCCTCAATAGCCAGTCTCTGTAAATAGTCTCCCAACTCTTTGGAGCCGAAGGTCATCTTCTCGAACACTTTGTCCTGTGGGCATTTCACCGTCTCGATATCCTCTGCCAGATTCCAACCGTCGGCTCCTTTGATGCAATGTGGCACCGGCAGATTTTTTCCTTCCTGCGTATCCATGTAATCATCAAAATGTGTGTCTTTCGTGTATAAAATCGTTCCTTCAAAGCCCTTAATTGTCTCAATAACGTTAGGTACAATAGCAACCGCTTCTTTCGTGCCAAGTGCACCGTCAATAAAATCATTTTGCATATCTACAACAATTAATACTTTCATAAATTCACTTTTCCTTTCCAACTATATCAAGCTTAAAAAGCTTCTAACGTTCTGTTTATTAACAACTCCAACTTCCCATACCTCAAGTCCTCCACAACCACATATTGCTTATTATGTCAATAACTCAAACTTCCCACACCCGAATGTACGCCAAAGTCCCATAATACTTATTACGGGGTACGTTTACCAACATTTTGTAAGGACAAAATCACTGCAAATATTTTGCCTCCATTCTCGACAAAACGCTCTTCTCTTGACACTCCTCGTCTTGCCGCAGCAATGCTTCCATCGATTTACGCTGTTCTACAGTAAGTGCATTTGAAAGATTTGCCACAATGAAATCCTTTTGTTCTGCCGTCAATAACATCATTCTGCTTTTCGCACCAAATCCTATGCAAAAACGATGTTGCACGCTATTCGCATAGTAAACAACATAGCCTTGTTCCATTAAAAAGTTCTCAGCTCTGATACCTGTCAAATATTCGCCATAGGTCTCCTGTACCAATTTTTGGGCAGATGCCACATGCTGCCAACATTCACAAAATGTAAAAGTTCCATCCCCTGCTAAAAATCCGCATAATTCCATAACATTTCTCCTCCCTGGCAAATCCAGCATCCCCATCTCATTTATCACTTAAGAATTTGTTCTATCTCATGCAATTCTTCGTCACTAAACTCTAAATGTTCTATACAAGCCGCATTATCAATGATCTGCTGCTTTCTGCTTGCGCCGGCAAGTACTGTGACAACCGCCGGATTATGTAGGCACCAAGATAATGCCATCTGAGAAAGCGTCTGTCCCCGTCGCTCGGCGAGGGTATTTAACTGTTGCAATTTGCTGACCAATTCTTCATTCAATTGTTCTCCAAGCCATGTATTTCCTCTTCCCACACGCGAATCTGTTGGAATCCCATTTAAATATCGGTCTGTTAAAAATCCCTGTGATAATGGAGAAAAGACTGCAAGTCCAATCCCATGCGCCACCGCATATTGATCCAGACCATCCTTTTCCACTTGACGGTTAAGCATCGAATATGACGGCTGATTTGCAATAAACGGCGTCCCCAATTCCGTAAGCAGTTGCTGCATTCTCTCGGTCTGCTCTGCATTATAATTCGAGATTCCCACATACAATGCTTTGCCCTGACGAACAATCTGAGCCAACGCATGTGCCGTCTCCTCAAGCGGAGTATCCGGGTCAAAAACATGATGATAAAAAATGTCGACGTAATCCAATTTCATCCGTCGTAAACTTTGATCCAAGGAAGCGATCAAGTATTTGCGAGAACCATTTCGATCACCATATGGTCCGTCCCACATCTCATAACCCGCCTTCGTTGAAATGCAAAGTTCATCACGAAATTCACGCATTCCCCGGTCTAATATCCGCCCAAAATTTTCCTCTGCACTTCCATTATAAGGATTCCCATAATTATTCGCCAGATCGAAGTGTGTAATCCCCAGATCAAACGCAGTATGCACCATTTCTTCCATATCGCTGAAACGACCCTGATGCCCAAAATTCTGCCATAATCCCATAGACACTTTAGGCAGTTTTAACCCGCTGCGGCCACAACGCGAATAGATCATTTTGTCATATCTCTTATCACTCGGCAAATACATTTTCTGTTTCCTCCTGTTCCAAAAATAACAACATAACGTCACAATTCTCTTTCAGTGTATCATATATTTTACATAGAATCTATCCCAATCATTTTTTCCATAACAAACACGACGTACTCATCTTAGGAGTTCCCCGGAAATTCCATTAGGCATAGAAATCCTGTGCCGTTATTTATGACCGTATACATACAAACTGCAAGCAAATAGAAAATATATTTTCCTGCAGATCTGCTGTGATCTGTCCATTCATCTGTTCTACAAGCTGACGTGCAATTGCCATTCCAAGTCCGCTCGACGTGGTACTCCTCGCCAGATCTGCCTTATAAAACCGTTCAAATATCCGCTCCACATCAATATATTCCGGGTGCATCACTTCATTTTGTACAAGCAGACATGCCTCTCCCTCCTGCTCTGACAAAACGATCTTTACATGTCTGCCACCATGTTCCCATACATTTTTAATCACATTTTGCAGCACTCTGCGCATTGCCTGATCATTGCCAAGCACCCATAATGCGCCCTCCTCAAGCTGTAATTGCGGTTCCATCTGTTGTTTTTGCCACTCATTATAATACGAAAACAAGGCTTCTTTGACCAATGCTCCAAAATCGCATTTTGTCAAAGGAACCTCATAACTTCTGCTTTCCAATTTTGTGTAAGTAAACAACTCTTCTAACATATCCCGCAACGCATGAATGCGTTCTTGAATAATTTGCAAATAACGTGTTCGCTCCTTTGCATCCTCTGTATCCTCCAACAACTGAAAATACCCATCCAAGGAGGTTAACGGTGTGCGAATGTCATGTGACAGATTGGTATACGTCTGCACAAGTCTTTTCTCCTTTTGCACCCACTCCTGCCTGTTGCTGCGCTGCTTTTGCAAGATCTCATTCAATGAATCCGTTAATTTGCCAATCCCCAATATACGAATATCACTGACCAACATCCCATCACTTTGCTTGTCCTGCACAAACCGGAGTTGTTCCTCCAGCTTGCGCATCTGCCACCGCACCTTGACCAACAAATAGGACATTACCACCAACGCGGACAACGATACTGCCACATACCACGTCATACCAAATCCCTCTTTTCTATCTGTATTATATTTATCAAAGACATCACTACGAAATAGCCGACCACTAACAAGCACACATTGCGAATTTCTGTTGCAGTCATGTCAATCTGCAATGTTTTCATTTTGGTCGTCAGCAAATACGGCTGCAGGTCTACACTTCTGTTAAACAATTTCTTTATCACCGCAGAAATCCCCATACAGGCAACCGGTGCCACCCCCATGATCAAACACATTCCCAATGTCATGCTAAATGCCATACTTCGAATAAGCATTGCGATCGTCATACAAAGGGTCAAAAACACATACTGCAATGCCATTCCCAGTAAAATCTCCGGCAAATATTTTGTCACATCACCCCATTTTATATAATGAAATGTTTTGTATACCGCAATGCTCTGCACAGCCAAGCTGATCAGATCAAATACGACTGTATATATCGCCATGGCGATCCACTTTGCATACACAAGGTGACGCCTATGTTCCATCTGCCCGCCAATATTTTTGATATATCCATTTTTGATATCTAACATCACAAACATTATCGCAAAAATAAGCGCCATCATTGTCAAAATACCCGATTTCAAATGCAATAAAAACATATCTAAGACTTCTACTGACTCTGCATCCATCTCGCTGGTGTCCTCGGAAATACCAAAAAATATTGTAGCGTTATTATCGTTCGCTGACCCTATTTCCAGATTTGCCTGATCTTTTTTCTTCGCTTTACTTACCTGCAGACCATCTTTGTTCTGCTGTCCCGAAATATCCCCCTCTGATGCACTTTGTTCCTGTCCCGAAACATTCCCCTCTGATGCACTTTGTTCCTGTCTCGCAGCCTTCATATCATCACAGTTAAACTCTGTTGTCATAAAAACCAAGCCGATCATAATAATACTGATCACCCAAAAAGATCTCATCCGAAATATTTTATATAATTCCATGCGAATACTATTCCACATATTATTGCTCCTTTCACCGACAACCTATTTTTCTGCTGTCATATTCAAAAAATAACGTTCCAATTCTTCCTGGTAAATCCGTAATTCCCTCGGAAACACCCCCGCTTCAACCAACTGTGCATTGATCTGCGCGCTATCCTCCAGCCGTTCATACAAATACAAATGGTTGACATCGATCATCTCATAACGAGTTATTCCCAGTCGATCCAAAATCGGCATCGCCTGCTCCGGCTGATCTAATGTAAGTTCCAATCGTTTGCTGCATTGCTGTATCAACTGTTCCTGCGAAATCTCCTGTAGTAACACACCATTGTGAATAATCCCAAAATCCGTACACAGCTTTGATAATTCTTCCAAGATATGGCTGGAAATCAATATTGTAATATTTCGTTCCTCAGACAAACGCTGCAACATATCACGAATCTCCACAATGCCTTGCGGATCCAACCCATTGATCGGCTCATCTAACACCAAAAAATCCGGGTTGCCTACCAAAGCCAAAGCAATACCAAGCCGCTGTTTCATACCAAGCGAAAAATGCTTTGTCTTTTTGCGCCCGGCATGTACCAGACCGACTAATTCCAACAATTCTTCTGCATATTTTTTATCACGGATCCCAAACAATTCTGCCTTGATCATAAGATTGTCCTGCGCTGACATATTCGGATACAATCCCGGCTGCTCAATAAGGCATCCCACTCTCGACCGTACTTTCGCTAATGATTTTCCGGAACAGCCAAATATCTCATACTCGCCAGCAGTTGGGTCCGCTAATCCCGCGATCATCTTTAAAACCGTCGTTTTGCCTGCACCATTCCTGCCGATAAATCCATATATCGCGCCCCGCCGTATGTGCATATCCACGTGGTCAACTGCAACATGTTTGCCAAACTGCTTCGTCAAACCTCTCGTTTTCAATAACATTTCTCTATTGCCTTCGCTCATATTCATCCTTTCTGTGCTCTCTCTTGTTTTACATAGACTATCATAACTGCCATTTCCGAATATATCGCTAAGAAATAGTAAAGAAATAGTAAAGATTTATAAATGCGCGACCATACAATAACCGATTCCCCATACCGTTTGTATATATTCCTGCTCTGTAATTTTCTTAATCTTTTTGCGAATATTGCTGATATGAACATCCAATGTTTTTGTTTCCCCCATATACTCCTCCTGCCAAGCATAAGTAAACACTGCCTCTTTACTAAATACCTGCCCCGGATGTTCCAATAACAATTCCAAAATTGCAAATTCCTGTCGCGTCAAGTGTCCCAATTCTTGACCATCAATCATCACCCGATGCGTTTCCTTATCCAAATCCATCCCTCGACATTTTAAATGTGTGGACTCTTCACCTGCGCCATGCTGCAAATGTCTCAATTGAATCTGCACTCTGGCAATAACTTCCTTCACGTCAAAAGGCTTTGTCATATAATCATCTGCACCACTTGTCAACAGATCCAATTTTTCTTCCATCTCACCCTTTGCCGTCAACACAATGACCGGCACATTACTTGTTTGCCGGATCTGCTGCAGCACTTCTTCGCCTGATAATCCCGGCAACATAAGATCCAGCAAGATCAATTGACATTCATTGCGTTCTAACCACAACAAAGCCTCTGTCCCAGAAAACGCCTGACTACAGGCATACCCTGCCTTGCCAAGCGCTTCCTTCAATAAATTATTAATATGTAAATCGTCTTCCACGGTCAAAATAGTATACATTTTTCTCTCCAATATTACCCAATCAGCAAGCTGCCTTCCTCTTTTAACCAGCGCTCGCATTTTTTATAATCCGGCATCACCTTTGCCACTTCTGCCCAAAACTGCTTCGAATGATTCATGTATTTGCGGTGACATAATTCATGCACCACAACATAATCCAGCACTTCCGGCGGTGCTAACATCAACAAACAATTAAAGTTCAAATTGCCATTGCTGCTGCAACTTCCCCAACGGGTTCTCTGATGACGGATCGTAATGCGTCCATAAGTCACACCCATCCGGGCCGCATAATGCGCCACGCGCTTTGGCACCACCTCAACCGCCTGCTCTGCAAGCTCATGAATTTTACTGTCCGATAAATGGTACTTTGCCTTAGCCGCCATTCGCACTTTATTTCGTTGCACCATCTTTGCGTAATTTTCTTCCAGCCAGCTTTGTTTCTCGTTCAAAAATCGAACAATGTCCCGCTTCGGCATCCGATTTGGCACACGTAACACCACCCGGCAGTCTTTTTTGATCTCCAATGAAATCGTTTTACGCCGGGAGCGGACAATTTGCACCGGAATATTTCCTATTTGATACATCATAAGCCGATATTCCTTTCTTCCTTTAACCTCTCATTTCGCCTACTCAAACTTCCCATACCTCAAATCCTCCACAACATCATATTGCTTATTATGTCAGCATAATAAAACTATTTTGCAGCCAATATATTAAATTGTTCTGTCATCAGAGGACTAAGATAATTGCCGAAGAACGCAGAGTTTTTATGTGATTTCTTATTTTGTTATGTCTCTGATCACATGCACATATTCAATATGCGGTTGAATCTGGCGAAGCGCTTTATATTGTGGAGCCTCTTCTTGCTGCAATGCATCCAGTGCAAGTTGATACACTCGATGTTCATTCGCCCACCACACTATATATTCCAGTAATTGGTAAGATTCCTGTTCGGAAATGTTGTTACGGATCCCTTGCAAAACCCGGATTCCCACGCTGTCTCCTTGGGGAAGCAGACAGTCCAATAACCGTTCCAGCTTAAATCCACTCACATCTGCCTGCAGATCCATCTTCTCGCCGTGCAATTGACAGGAAAAGCTGTCGATTGTCAAAATACTCTCATCGTCTTTCCCATCTGTACCTGCAACGCCTGCCAGCCAATGATTGACCGCCTCCGTCGCTTCACGAGATAAATTACGATTGACCGCCGGGACACTAAGCACATTCAATGCAAGCTGCAATTCTGCCTGGCATGGTATTCTCTTAACCAAAGAGCCCGCAACCTTTTTGAACATTTTCTTAGGACCGGATTCCTCCGGCCGATACTTCTGTATCTGCTCTGCAACAAAACATTGCAGCCCTTTTGCATCATACGAGGAAATCTGCACCTCAACCTTCAATCGCTCTTCCATGAAATCATGCCTCCTCCTCCGGATAAACAATTCCCCACTCGCGGCGCAAACTTGTCATGATCTCCATGACCTCTTCCGTATACTCTGCATATATGTGCGATGTATCTCCTTGGATCGCCATTTCCATATCCTGCAATTCATACATAAGTGCATCCTCATGCGCACCGGCACGCACTGTCTCCTTCGTTCCGTCAACATAAGTGATCACCGCTTCCTCTGCGCGCGGATACTCCATGATCTCAATATAACCTTTTTCGCAGGAAATCATTCCCCTTTTGGGCTGCTTCGAATGCAAACTCAATGCCACTGTTGCCATTTGCGCTTCTGCATTTTTGAGTACGAAAACCGATGACTCGTCCACTCCGGTCGGTGCCGGATTATACTGCGAAAGCACGACGTCCGGTTTAGACTCCATAAACCACCGCACAAACGACAAAGCATATACACCGATATCAAGCATCGCACCGCCGGCAAGATTACGATTGAAAAATCGATTTTGCATATCGTATTCCTTAAAACTGCCAAAGTTCATCGTTATAAGATTCACCTTGCCAAGACGTCCGGAAGCCAAAATCTCACGTAATTTACGATACAGCGGCATATGATAGATCGTCATTGCCTCCGCCAAGATCAGCTTCTTTTCCTTTGCTAACGCACGTACTCGTTCCAGCTCTGCGCTATTTAATGTGATCGATTTCTCCGCCAAAACATGCTTGCCGCCACGTAAGGCTTTCTCCATAAACGGCAAATGCGTATTGTGGGGCGTTGTAATGTATATCACGTCCACATCCGGATCGGTAAACATTTCCTCAAAATCATCATACACTTTCTCGATCCCATACTTCTCAGCAAACGCAACAGCTTTCGAGTGCGTGCGGTTGCCCACCGCATAAATGTTGCGTCCGTCCTTTGCCAACGCAGCCGCCATCTCATTTGCAATCACGCCTGTCCCAAGAACCGCCCACTTAATCTCTGCCATAAGTTCTCTCTTTCCTTTGAATCCTCAATGTATGTTGTGGCATCAGTTACCACAGACACTGCAGCGTCAGTCACTACACGTCGCAGCACCAGTCACCACAGACACTGCAGCGTCAGTCACCACACGTCGTAGTACCAGTCACCACAGACACTGCAACATCAGTCACCGCCGTTACTGAGTACAGCCACCACTTTCCCATTCTTCATATAAATTTCACCGGCATATCCACCATTGTAATACTTGCCGACATTCTCTATCTGTGAATAGTAAATCTTTAACTCCTTCATGTACTTCTTGACCGATTTTTTGGACACACGACGATATTTTCGTTTCTCCCCATCTAACGGAAACAATACATCCGTGTAATAAAATCGGCATTTTTTCGATAACTTCAACGTAATCTTTTTCTTCAAAAAATAAGGATCGGCACTGTCGAAATATCCTTTTTGCGGACGAACCACAATGCGCTTACTCGTCATCTTCACAATTTGATATTGCGTAGCTTCATCCTTGCGATTGGTTCCTTTCGTATAATGCTTCTTTCCCTTCGTAAGCGATGCCTCCCGATACACTTTCACACCCTTCTTGTACATAAACATCTTGTACGCAGATGCAGAAGCTTCCGCTCCAACTGTTGTCACACAAATACATGCGATCACCAGCATTGTCAAAATCTTAGAAATTTGCTTGTTCATGGTAAACCTCCATTCTCCCAGATCCGCTTAGAGCGAATCCCAGGGCATACTGTTTGCTTTGTTGCTTGCTCTATTATTGTGTGGGTCGTACGAAAATCCATACACAGTAATTATAGTTATATTTTAACAGGCAGGTGGGGGATTGGCAAATGGAAATCTAGTGGCACTACCATTGCGCATCCGAAAAAACAGACTATCCGATTGTCATTGTTCTAATTATAGAATATAATATTTTTATTATATCAACTTCCATTATGGTACATGATACAAGCTATAGAAAGTATGGTGGAATCAATGAAAAACAATTATTATGATTCAACAATTTTATACTATAATCGCAATGCCGCTGAGTTTTGCGACAACACAGTCAACGCAAATATAACTCAAATTCAGGATTTGTTTCTTTCCAAACTCGAAAAGAATTCTTACATTCTGGATTTTGGTTGTGGATCAGGTCGAGACACGAAATACTTCCTCGAACTCGGTTTTCATGTAGATGCCGTTGATGGTTCTGAAGAACTCTGCCGGCTGGCAGAAAAATATACGGGAATCGAAGTGAAACAAATGTATTTTCAAGAACTATCCGAAATCGATAAATACGATGGCATTTGGGCGTGTTCATCAATTTTACATTTGCCGCACAATGAACTGACTGACGTGCTGAAGAAAATGACCAAAGCCCTAAAACAAGGAGGGGTTATATACACATCATTTAAGTATGGCACTTTCGAAGGAATAAAAGATGGAAGATATTTTACATATATGACAAAAAAATCCTTTGATATTTTTATTCAAGAATTTAAAGAATTAACGATAGAAGAAGAATGGATTACTGCTGATGCCAGACCAGGAAGAGGTGATGAAAAATGGCTCAATTTAATTTTACGAAAAAGCTAGACATTGACGAAACGCAAATAGAACAGACCGACGTCATGACCGGTGACAATAATAGAAACCGCTATTTATATTACCAGTTAAAATTAAGTATGTTACATGCTAAGAAAATTGATATTATCGTTTCTTTTCTCATGGAGTCCGGAGTCAGGCTCATTTTAAATGACCTAAAAACAGCTCTTGACAGGGGTGTGCAGATCCGGATCTTAACCGGAAATTATCTCGGAATTACGCAGCCCTCAGCCTTATATCTATTAAAAAACGAACTTGGAAATCGCGTAGACATGAGATTCTATAACGACAAACATCGTTCATTCCATCCGAAAGCATACATTTTTCATTACGAAAATTACGAAGACATATATATTGGTTCTTCCAACATATCACGCAGTGCCCTCACTTCCGGAATTGAATGGAATTATCGTCTTAACAGCCAGGACAACCATAAAGATTTTGTGTTATTCTATGACACATTTCAGGATTTGTTTGAAAATCACTCTATCATAATTGATGATAATGAATTGAAACGATATTCAAAAAATTGGCATAAGCCGGCTGTATCCAAAGATTTAGCAAGATATGATGCTGTTGAGGATAATTCCGATACGCCGGTAAGAAAACTATTCCAGCCAAGGGGTCCACAGATCGAAGCCTTGTACGCCTTAGCAGATAGCAGGTCAGAAGGCGCCACAAAGGGGTTAGTCCATGCCGCTACGGGCATTGGAAAAACGTATTTGGCAGCATTTGATTCTGCTAAATACCAGAAAGTCTTATTTGTTGCACACCGAGAAGAAATATTAAAGCAAGCTGCCATATCATTTAGAAATGTCAGACAATCAAACGACTACGGATTCTTTTATGGTAAGCAGAAAGATAAAGATAAGTCTGTAATATTTGCATCTGTTGCCACGCTTGGCAGGAGTGAATATCTGACGGAGAATTATTTTGCCCCGGATTATTTTGATTACCTGATTATTGATGAATTTCATCATGCAGTAAATGATCAATATCAGAGAATAATAAATTATTTTAAGCCCAAGTTTTTGCTAGGTCTTACAGCAACACCGGAAAGATTGGACGGCAAAGACATTTACGAAATATGCGACTACAATGTTCCATATGAAATTTCATTAAAAGAAGCTATTAATAAAGGGGTTCTTGTTCCTTTTCATTACTATGGCATATATGACACTGTTGATTACTCCTCTATTCACTTGGTAAGGGGCCATTATGATGAAAAACAACTCGACAAAGCCTATATAGGAAATAAAGATCGTTATGACCTGATATATAAATATTATAAAAAATACCCTTCAAAGAGAGCGTTGGGTTTTTGTTGTTCTCGAAAACATGCAAATGAAATGGCTAAAGAATTCTGTGCCCGAGGTATAGATGCTGTGGCTGTATATAGTAATACCAACGGCGAACCTTCTGAAGAAAGAAATATCGCCATACAGAAGTTGAAAAGCCAGGAAATTAAAGTGATCTTTTCCGTTGATATGTTCAATGAAGGTGTTGACATACCAGATCTTGATATGGTTATGTTTTTAAGACCCACAGAATCTCCTGTTGTCTTTTTACAGCAATTAGGACGTGGACTTAGGATCAGCAAAGGAAAAACATACCTAAATGTGTTTGACTTCATAGGAAATTACGAAAAAGCCGGACGAGTACCTTTGTTGTTAACAGGCGGAGGAGATTCTAATAAGAACGCTCCAACTGATCTTACCAGCATAGAATATCCAGATGACTGTATTGTAGATTTCGATATGCGCTTAATTGACCTATTTAAGAAATTAGATCAAAAATCCCTTACGGCAAAAGAGCGGATAACACATGAATTTTATCGTGTTAAAGAAAAGCTCGATGGCAAGATTCCTACACGTATGCAATTATTCACCTATATGGATGATGATGTTTACCGATATTGCATAACGCATGCCAAAGAAAATCCATTCCGACATTATTTGGAATTTTTGGAGAAGTTGCACGAGCTCTCTGAGACAGAGGAAACACTTTGCTCAGGTTTGGGCAAGGACTTTCTGACATTAATTGAAACAACAGATATGCAGAAAGTCTATAAAATGCCTATTCTTTATAGCTTTTTTAATCATGGGAATGTACGATTAGCTGTCAAGGATGACGAAGTTCTTGCAGCATGGAAAGACTTTTTTAATACCGGCAAAAACTGGAAAGATTTTGCCGCGGACATTACATATGATGAATACAAATCTATAACAGATAAGCAACATTTGCGCAAAGCCAAAAGCATGCCTATTAAATATTTGAAGGCTTCGGGAAAAGGTTTCTTTGTCGAAAAAGACGGCTTTGCACTTGCAATTAGAGATGACTTAAAAGATATCGTTAAAAACGATGCTTTTATAAAACATATGCATGATATTTTGGAATACAGAACCATGGAATATTACCGCAGGAGATATCTGGAGAGAATATAAGCTCGAATCCCAGAAAGACGGTATCCAAGATCGCGAGCAGAATCTAAGTCTTTGCTCGCGATCAAGAATACCGTCCTCTATGTCATCACACTATTACTATAATCAATGTCAAAAGTCAAAAAAAATCATCAAAATCTTCAGGATCCAAACCAGCGTCATCCAAAGCCTCGAGTCTTTCCTCCTCATCCATTAACCGAAAATCATCCGGATCAATATCAGCATTCAGTAAATCTATTTCCAGTCCATCATGAAATTCCTCATCCACATCGCCGTCAAGACCACTTTCCAGCCCAAATGATCCAGAGGTCGGACCCAAACCTCCGATTCCATCATTCATTTCACGTTCCTCATCATTCGTACACATAAGATCGTCTGCAAGCAGGCTCTCAACTTCATCAACATGACCGTCCCCGTCCAAATCTTCCCAACCAAAAAAATCCATAGTATTCTACCTACCTTTCCCTGTTAATCAGAACATTGATTTTCCTCGATTTCCTCAAATATTTTGTCCAGCTTTGTTCTTTTCTTAAAATTGCGCAACATCTTCTTATCATGTCTCACAATATAACTGACCACTTCACGAAAGTCCTTCGTTTCCAATTCCTGGTCGTGATAATTTTCAGCAAATTTCTTGTGTGTTTTCTGTGCTGTCCCCTTCGCCCATCGATAATTCTCGTGGCGTAGATTGACAACCTCATCTCCTCGCAAAAATATGTTCCAACGTCCACATGCTGAGCGAATAAAAACTACATTGTCTGTTATATTATATATAAGCTCATAACGGTCACATATTTCTCTAATCTCATCGTCAGTAAGCATGATACATCACCTCCTCACGATTCCATCTACTTATAAATTATAGCACAAAAGCGGACGGAATTTTTTATAATTTTGTTATCCACTTTGCCATCCATTATTTCATCAATCTCCCGCCTCACTTCAAAAGCTTTCTTATCTCCTTCTCATTCTGCTTGGTAAAATCAGAAAGTTCATAGGAACGTATACGTTCCTTAACCAGATTCGGAATGACGAAACCATTTTTTACAAGTGTTGCAAGTCGATTTATTACAGTCTTATTTGTAACCTTAAGCTCTTTGCTGACTTCGATCGGCGTGAACTCTCTTTTATAGTTCTTCATGAGCAGCAAGAGCAATTCCTTCTCTTTCCCTTTTAGATATGAAAGGCTTCCTTCCAATTCTTCGTTGTTTGAACTCTCCGACAATTCGCAAACCTTATTTGAGTATAGCAGCACCATGTGAAGGAAATAATTGATCCAAATCTCAGGATGCGGAGGATTCTCTCGTCCCGAATAATACAGTGCAGGCAGCCCCATCTGGATTGATTCATAGTATTCATCAATATCATATGCGAAGTACTCTTCTAATGAGCCAATTCCGTTAAAACCATATCCGTTGATATCTAAAATATATCCCGAGAGCAGCCTTGCGGTCCGCCCATTTCCATCTTCAAATGGATGAATTGTTACAAGCTGATAATGCACTACAGCTGCAATTATGAGCGGATGATCATCTGTTTCATTCACATATTCCACCAATTCATCCAACAGATCCGATATATCAATATATTCCGGAGGAATATAATCAGGATTCCCTGTTTGTGAATCATATACCGCAAATAATACTCCGGGGGGCATTGGTCCTCGAAGTCCGATTTTTTCTTTTGAAGCTCCCTTTTCAACATACTTCTGTACATCCAATATCAGTTTCTTGGAAAACCTCTCCTTCTTTGCCGCTTTCTCTTCCAAATAATTCAGTGCCAGGAAATAATTACGAACCTCCTGCTCCGGTTTAAGATAGTGTTTTCGTTCATCGCTATCTATAACCTCATCCACCTGCTTCTCCGATAAAGGATTTCCCTCAATTTTAGTAGATGCATAGGAACTTTTCTTCTTTGAAATTTTCCGCAACTTACTTGCTACCGCAATAGGCAACGAAACCTCTGATGCTTTATACCTGTTTTTATCTATCTCCGTAATATACTTTAATATTTCATTTGACAAAGTTACTTTAATCATAAAAAAGCACCCTCCTGATACGTATATTATATCAAACATCAATTAGCCTTTTATCAAACTCACAAATCCGCTCTTTCAGAACTTATTCGCTTGTTTCACAAGCTTATTTGCTCGTTAATGATCCAAGAAAAACAACTGTCTGCTTCGCATCCGCTTGTTTTTCTCTGAGGCTCATTATATCACGAGAGTGCTAATTTTTCCATTAAAATTACACTATTTTTTCACTATTTTACATTATCTTTCCGCCATCTTCTATCTGCCTCCCAAAAAAATCGTCAGCAGACCGACCACATCTATGTCCTCTTTCTCTCTACTTTCCGGCTTTCCTTCTTTCATAATGTCTTCGCAGAGCAGGATCAGCTTTGGCATCACCGTGTTACTTTTTTTGCCATTTTCAGAGATCTGCAGATCACCCTTTTAATCTTCCATCCCAAAAAACAAATATGCGTATATATTACCTCTATATTTGCTGGGAATTTTCATTTGCCTTTTTACCACATCGTCAATAGTTTTATATCCATTTTGACGTAAATACTTTCTGCATTCACGTTTCTTTTCGAGGGTATTCCGAATGCGACAGCTACATGCTACTTTATGATGTTTAAGATTTCATAAGCTTAATCAGAGCTTGAGCACCATACATTTCTACATCATTCTCAAACAGAAAGATCCGTCATACCGTCCTTTACGCGGCTTGAGCACCATACATTTCTACATCATTCTCAAACAGCGCTATACAATCCATGCAGTTCACTCAAGCTTGAGCACCATACATTTCTACACCATTCTCAAACTAGCCAGCTTCGCTTGACAGTTTTGTGTCGGCTTGAGCACCATACATTTCTACATCATTCTCAAACCGATCCTCGGGAATATAATACGAATTTGCAGCTTGAGCACCATACATTTCTACATCATTCTCAAACATCTATTGAGATCAGAAACCAAACGGACGAGCTTGAGCACCATACATTTCTACATCATTCTCAAACCCTCTAGCCCTGACAATTGCTTTGTCTGCCGCTTGAGCACCATACATTTCTACATCATTCTCAAACTTTATTTTTCAAACACTTAATCTTTACCATGCTTGAGCACCATACATTTCTACATCATTCTCAAACACTGGGGCTTGCTATTTGAATGCTGGGAAAGCTTGAGCACCATACATTTCTACATCATTCTCAAACGATCGACCAATACAGTTTTGACGGATTAGAGCTTGAGCACCATACATTTCTACATCATTCTCAAACCGAATAGGGGTGTGAAGAAAAGCAGTTCGCGCTTGAGCACCATACATTTCTACATCATTCTCAAACTACCCTTTTTGTCCATTGGACACATTTTTGCTTGAGCACCATACATTTCTACATCATTCTCAAACTAATAAAAGCGGAAAGTAACGTCACTTCTGGCTTGAGCACCATACATTTCTACATCATTCTCAAACTCTTCATTATGATGTTAGTTACGGCTATAAGCTTGAGCACCATACATTTCTACATCATTCTCAAACACGTCAAACGTGATCGAACAGCAGAACCCTGCTTGAGCACCATACATTTCTACATCATTCTCAAACCAAGTTGGCACGTTTAGAACGATCACCGAAGCTTGAGCACCATACATTTCTACATCATTCTCAAACAAGTTCGGCTTGTGAAAGCTGCTTGAACATGCTTGAGCACCATACATTTCTACATCATTCTCAAACGAGATTTTGGTATCTCCGAAAATGTTCGGTGCTTGAGCACCATACATTTCTACATCATTCTCAAACAAGCGTGGAACAAAGCAATATCTTCTGATAGCTTGAGCACCATACATTTCTACATCATTCTCAAACTGATGCAGTTGCGTAGTTTGTCAGTAATCGGCTTGAGCACCATACATTTCTACATCATTCTCAAACATATAGGATATGACAGAGAGCGAAAAGAAAGCTTGAGCACCATACATTTCTACATCATTCTCAAACCTATGAGACATATCAATTGGACGTCGAAAGGCTTGAGCACCATACATTTCTACATCATTCTCAAACATTGAGGATGTCTAATCATAATCATGCACTGCTTGAGCACCATACATTTCTACATCATTCTCAAACAGTGCGGCGGTATCCGATGAGAAGCAGTTGGCTTGAGCACCATACATTTCTACATCATTCTCAAACAGACATTGCACAAGGATCTGCCACAGCGCCGCTTGAGCACCATACATTTCTACATCATTCTCAAACTGCAAAAATGTAGTAAAGATTGTTGCGGATGCTTGAGCACCATACATTTCTACATCATTCTCAAACAGTGGTTATTGCTTTCGTAGGTTCTCTTTTGCTTGAGCACCATACATTTCTACATCATTCTCAAACACAGGGGCTTGTTTCCTAAATGCCGGAAAAGCTTGAGCACCATACATTTCTACATCATTCTCAAACCTATAATCAGCTTCTTTATAAATGCATCCGGCTTGAGCACCATACATTTCTACATCATTCTCAAACATGGTTACAGATTTCGTACAATCAGAAATAGCTTGAGCACCATACATTTCTACATCATTCTCAAACATTACTCACAAATTATGCTACCGCATCAGAGCTTGAGCACCATACATTTCTACATCATTCTCAAACGCAACAACTAACGCCACGATCGCTAATTTTGCTTGAGCACCATACATTTCTACATCATTCTCAAACTGAGGGAGATGCTGACGCTACAGGAACTGAGCTTGAGCACCATACATTTCTACATCATTCTCAAACTGTCAATTACAGAAGATATTGATAAGCTTAGCTTGAGCACCATACATTTCTACATCATTCTCAAACTATTGACCACAGCTGGTAAAGGATCACTAGCTTGAGCACCATACATTTCTACATCATTCTCAAACAAGAAAAGCAGTTCGCTTTTCGTTCTCAATGCTTGAGCACCATACATTTCTACATCATTCTCAAACCTGATCCATCACCGAACAAATGTTCGTTGTGCTTGAGCACCATACATTTCTACATCATTCTCAAACCTCTATACAGATCAAGAGGGTAATGCAGTCGCTTGAGCACCATACATTTCTACATCATTCTCAAACAGCCGTGATTCTTATTTAGCTTTGCAAGAAGCTTGAGCACCATACATTTCTACATCATTCTCAAACTAAGCAGATTATTCCAATGCAAGCGCGTAGCTTGAGCACCATACATTTCTACATCATTCTCAAACAATTTCTGTATTTTCTGCATTATTCATAATGCTTGAGCACCATACATTTCTACATCATTCTCAAACCTCAAATTAGAAAATGAAATGCCATCACTAACATAAAATGTATCTCTGCTGTGCTCAAACACACTTATCTAAATAATAGTATAACGAGATCTTTCTCTTTTTTCAATAGATTTCACAGTTATCCTTATCAATAATATACCACTTCTCACCATCTATTCTACTGTCAATATAATGTTCCATTAATAAAACATTCCATTCTCGACAGCACACTTCTGAATACAATAATTTCATTTCTTCAGCAGAAAAGTATTGTCTTAAATTCCAGAATATTAATAATTTTGGCTTTATCAATTCCTGGAGCAATATACAATATTGCAATAACCGCTCCAAGTCCGTTTCATATTCAGTAACTAATTGAATACCCATAGCTTTCGCCAAACTCGAATAATCAAGTTCCTCATTGATACTGAACTCAAACGAATACTCCACCTCTAGATTACCAAAGAATGTTTGGATATGTGTGTTTAGCTCCTGCCCCTCTCTCCAATGCATTTCGTTCACTGCTTTTTCTGCAAAAGATTTCAAAAAGGCAGTAACCAGCTTTCTTTGATTAACATCTAGCTGCAATGGATTAAATATCATTTCCATGACTTTGCTGATTTTTAATTCTTTATCACCTTCCGACAATACCCAGTTACCACTATCACCACTTTGCTGAGACATTAATTCCTTTTGAATCTCCCGCCATCTTACCGGCGATTCTACAACACACACTGGTATCAGAGAATCATCCTTTCCAAATTCTATATCGAAATGAACATCCGGATGTGTTAATTTCAAACATCCCCCTCCCCTCTTTTACCGTGATTACAGTATAATTAACCGTTCATCACTCTGAATCACTTCACTTGTAACTTCCCCGACCAAAAGTTCCATTCGACCATACTGTTTTTCGGTAATCGTCAACATTTGCACCAACCCTTCAGGAGGTTTGTTTTTGCGAACATTATCTTCAATCCTTTGAGCTATGCTGGTATTTAATGCTAACTTGCTATAGATTGACTCCTGTTGCATGACAAACCCACTCTTCAGCAAATATTTCCGAAATCTCGTGTATTCTCGTCGCTGCGCACTTGATAGTACAGGAAGGTCGAACATTACTATCACTCTCATGTACCTATAACTCATAAGAATAAAAGGAAAGCTGCGCAATGTCCGACTCATTCAAAGCATCGAATACGCTCTTAACGTATTGCTTGATCGCATTTAGGATGACATAATGTTTGCCTTCCATTATTATCTCCTCATTTAGCAAAGCAACTAATTTCATTTTTTGCTCATGCTCAAATTCTATTGGTTTCATTTCACATACCTTTCGATCGACAAGCACACGATACGGTTCCATTAAATCTGAGCCCAAATTAAATTGGTTAAACATATTATCATGGAATAACCCCAGCTGCGTAATGTATCCATTCATTACAATTTCACGATTAATTGCAGAAAGCATCAGTGAATATCCATAATTCAATGCTGCGTTAATCGAGCAATCTTGACTCCGTGAGAAATCCATGCCAAACAATGCGTTAAAATATACTTTTGCAGCATGACCTTCACGATTAGTGGCATCATTCCATTGTATCTGTTGAACATAGTCTCTCAGCAGCGCAGCTTCCGTATTCTTCCCCCTTTCCAGCAGGAATTCTGCCTGCTTATTTATTTTTTCACGAACAATTTCCGTCCACACAGCTTCCTTTACCGACTGTGGCCATGTAATTTGTGTACGGATTTTATTGCTTGTGTCATGTGAACCATAATACGAAATCAACTCCGAGGATGGATTTCGCTTATGGTCACAAAATATCACCTTCACTTTCTGTCTCGTTAATTCCGCCAACAATCCAACTGTCAGCGATACAGACGTAGATTCCACAAGCAGAAGTGCTATTTCTGAAATATGTATCTTCTGCGTTTTCATCTCACTTCGTACCACTAAATATTGCAATTGCAAGTCCAATTTTGCCGTGTTGTGCACGACAACAATCCGCCAACTCATATCGTTTTTAGATCAATCACTTGTTCGTAGAAACCGGTGATTGATTGGTTAATCAATAAAACACTTTGTTGTTTTGTGATATCACTCAATATTTTAAGTGAACCAGCACTTTTCCCACCTCCAATGTTAGTAAGATTCGCCAACTGCGGACTACACTGAAATAAATGTAAAATTTCCATAAGCAGCAAACATTTTTGCTCATCATCTAATGCCAAAAATTCTTCTTTTACTTCCTTCAAATCTTTAGCTTGCTTTGATAACTTTACTGCATATACTGTTTGTTCCAATTTGAATACGAAAATATCATATAATTTCTCAAATAGATCCATTGTTAATTCATATTTTTCTGACAAAACAGCATCTTTATTCTCTCTATGATCCAAGCAATATTTTCCAATTTTTTTTATTAATTGCTGATCATCTTCAGATAACACCAACTGAGTTGCCCCGATTAATAGCAATCTATTTTCAGTCCTTCCTACTAAATGCATTTTAAATCCATCAACATCGATCAATGCATTTTTCCGAATCTTGGATAATCGCACGTCTGGATTCACAAGACCTAGTTCCTCCTCGCAATATCGTCTGCGAAGCTCCACAGATTCCTCCAAGCTTTTCGCCAAATATACCGGCACGAACTCAATCGTTCTCTTTCTCTCTCCCTTCTTACCATCGGATTCCACCAGCATAAAATAAGCACCACTTGCCTTATTATACGCTCCATATTTATCGCGCGAGCGGAGTCTCTCATCGGCACCTCCCTTGATCGGTATCTGTCCTTTCCCTTTCTTCAAAATATTTTGATCAAAAAGCCCTCCTTTCACTTCGTATGCTCTTCTGGTGAATAAAACATTATTCTTTCGCATCCATTTCTTTACAGTGCATATTGTCCCGTTATCTCCAGGAATCCATGCTGTTTCATTTCCACGTTTTACCGTTTCATTCTCAAACATTCTCCTTAGGTTGTATGTACGTCCCGGATTGTTGCGTACAAACCATGCCGCATCCTTTGTAAATTTCACATAGTATGTGTTGCCGACAACAATATTCAAATAGGCATCTTTGGCATGATGGAAATCATTCACCTCACGCACTTTGATCATGTCAAATTTATGCCGGAATTCACTAACTGCACGAGCTTTTGCATAAACGATTTCGGCATCAGGATATGCCTCTTCCAATAAATGCGCAACCGCTTTGGTACTCTGACGTGTCTCTACTAATTGTCTGGCAATAAAACCAGCCAGCTCATCTTCACCAAATGGCTCTGTTCTTGTCAATCTCTTATATTTTTCTTTAGAGATCAATCCCTTTTTCAACAGCGTGCTCCATAATGCTTTTCCTGCTTTTCGGTATTCCTCAGGGACCGGGAATGTATCTGTCTTTTTGCTATTTAAATCTCTTTTAACCAATACGCGGTTGTCTATACTATCGTCCATAACCTTCGATTGTGGATATATATGATCAATATCATATCGGTTTGTGAATAACTCATCCAAATCAATGGCATCTCCGGAATACATACATCTTCCCATCTGCGAATAATATAAGAAAAGTTTGTCACTGCGCAATGCATTGTCAGACTCCTTATTTGCCAGACGGTCGTATAATTCCGGTGCTTCCTTTTTGCAGGCTTTGTAAAGATCCAACAACTGGTTTCTTCTAGAAACTTTTCTCACGCCTTTTTCACCGGGCTCTCTTGCAACCTCGACAAAAATGCGTTTTGGTGCACCACCCATTATATTTGTAATTTCCCTTACAATTTTTATAGTTTGCCAAATTGGGCGCTTTACTGCAGGAGACACATAAAGCTCTTCAATGTCTTGATATTCTATCTCTCCTTTTTTCATCTGTCCGGCATTCCATTGCTCAATCTGCTTTGTATAATCGTATTTTCCACTTAAAAGTTTCATTAAGTTCTCATTCGTTTCCCAAAGCGCAGTGATGATATTCATCACTTCACCAGTCTCTTTATTGACTGATTCGATATTTTCCAAAAAGGTACGCGACAATCTGCCCCACCCTGCATATTTTTTGTTGGCAAGCTGAGCAACCTGTTTGTCAGACAACATCGGATATTTTCTATGAATACGCTGTTTCAACATCTTTTGAGAATCTGCAAATAGCGTAATATCTTTGACGATATCCTCCTGTTCACTTTCCGAAAGGACCCCCGTTCCAACGATCTGCTTAAAATCATGATACGCTTTCAACGAACTCTTAAAATTCTGATCAAATCCGGATAGTTCTTGTTCTTTAGAAATTACGCCGTTGATTCTAAGGTAATCCTTGACCTTTTTCCCTGTTACACGTTGGTATTTCTTGAAAACATTATTATAAATATCCTGCTTAAGTTCCGGAGCTATCAGTTCCCCATCAATGCGCAGATTATTTAGCTCGTTCAATACATTGAATTTCGCATACAGCAATGATTCCTTCGGCAAAACATCCTCTCCGATCAGATACGTGCATTTATTCGTCATGCGTTCAATAAATTTCGTTGCACTTTCTTCCTCGTCAATCATTTCTGAAAAATTCCATGGATAAATTTTGCCTTCCTTTTTACGTACAGACCAGCTATGACCACCTTTATCTTGATGCGCCGTGTTCAAAGGTCCTACGTAGTACGGAATACGGAAGCGGAATATCTTTTGTATTTTTTCCACTGGCGTATAACCATCTTGATCTTTCTCCAACAAAAACGGATAGAATTTCTGTGCGTTGTCCAATATTGCATTCAATTCATTCTCATGCAATTGATAAGGAATAACTCCATTATCGCGAATCATTTGTTTTGGAAATAATGTTCCAAGATCCATCTCTGCTTTTAACTCATCGATTATCTCTTGCCCCTTTTCATCCACAGACAGACGATCCAACTGCTTTTTTAAGAATTTATAAAAATCTTCCTGTGAACATTTTTTCTCAATCGGCTGTTTTTTTCCATTTTTCTTTGCCATGCCAATATAAGCACTATAATTTGCCTCATTTTTCTCAGACACACCAAAAACAGCCTCGTAAACTTCTTTATCCATCCGAAGAAGCTGCTTCACTTTCCGCAGATCATCACGGTGTTTCTCATAGGTTTTAACTTTTGCTTCCGACAAAAAGCGCGCATCCCCCAGTATATCATGCAATACTGTCCAATCATACACACCCTTTGCTGCTGCTATAAGCAAAAATCGATCCGCCAATACAGACTCTATTTCTACCTCTTTTTCTTCATAACCATTATCAGAAAAGCATATTTTCGAGATTTCTTCTTTATCCAACTCCGGATCAGCAAAAATATCACTTAGCTTTACGGTGCAACCCGTAATTAAAGCTGCTATCGCTTTCTCCTGTTTTTGCTTCTGCTTATCTGTTCCTACTATGAGCTTGCTGACCTGCGTCTTTTTGTCTGATTTTGTGCATTGAGCATCACTCATAATGTGTTCCAATTGAGTCAACACTTCTTCTTGCGTCAAAGATTTCAGATCAATCTCTTGTTCTTCAGCCTGCTGCACTAATGCCTCAATCGCTGTTGAAAATTCTTTTACTTCTGATAATTTCTTGCCCTCAAACAGAAAATGTCCTCTATGCTTAATAATGTGATGCAATGCCAAATAAAGCAATCGAATATCGGGCTTATCTGTTGTATTCGTTGCCAACGCATAGCGCAAGTGAAAAATTGTCGGATATTTCTTATAATAGTCTTTATCTGTAAATCCATCATCTGCAAACAGTGCATACGGCAGCTCCGGCATGTTTCCATTGATGTCTTTCTTATCCTCATGCCAATACCTACTCTCTTTCATCCGCTGATAGAATCCCATGTCTTTCTTGCTAATCTCTTCCGCAAAGATTTCCTGCAATAAATGTAATCGATTTTTACGGCGCTCTGTTCTTCTTCGGGACGTTCGAAAGATTCTTCTTTCTTCGGCTGTCTTAGCAGACTCAAACAGGCGAATTCCCCATAATGCCTTACCATGACGTTTGATAATATTGTACGCTGAATCCGTCACTGCCCATCCTACAGAACCGGTTCCCATATCCAATCCAATATAGTACTCTTCAAATTTTTTCATAAAATCCTCCTTTTTCTCTTGACATGTCGTAGTTTATGCTTTATTATTGATGTCAGTTAAGTACCATACGTATTAACTACATCATAAGTTCAAATAAAAATTTATTCAAATCGCCTTCGGGCATCACAGTGTGTGATTTAATTGAACTTTAGGAACTCGCCTCGGCGAGTTTTTTTGTTGCTTGTTCATACCAGATCATCTCCTCCCCATCACTTCAATCTAAGAATCAGCACTTGTTATCCTTCATAGCCAATTCCATTTCCAGATCATCCGCAAAATATTGTCTCCTCATTCTTTGAATTTCCTTTTGTAGTTCACTGACAACTTCCTGCGGTGCAGTAATCTTAACCCCTTCTCCTAATCCTAACACCCATCCAAAAAAATTATTACTGACAACCACTTCAACTTTTGCTTGAAAGTGATCCTCGTCCACCGGGCGAATTTTAACGTCTCGTCCAAATCTATCTACGATCACACCTATAAACCCATTTTGACAAAGCAGCGTGACCGATTCCTCTTTTCCCGAAAACATTCCAAAATGCTTCTCTGCGTAGTTTGCTATATTTCCCTGTGGAAATAACTTTTGACCTTTTCTTTTGCATTTCATCGGTTGAATACGTAACATCTTGTCGACTCGAAAATGCTTGACAAGCTCAGCCTTTGCGTCATATCCTACCATATAATAATTCTCATTATCCCAAATCAGCCCCCACGGAGATATTATGTATCTCTCTCCTTCGTGTCTTGGCTCCATCTCCTTTTTCAAATTCCACTGAAAATATTGAAATGAAATCATTACGTCTGCTGTAATTGCATTATGTATTTCATCTACATTATAGTAGATACTTTCGTTCATGGTTTTTATCCGACCGTGAACATATACCTGTTGATTTAACTGTTTCGCTTCGTATCGACTGACGTAGCGTTCCAGTTTCTCTATAAGCTGGCTGGATTTCTTCTCTGTGATGAATTTAGAAGACTGTACCGCGTCTACCAAAAGTTTCAATTCCGCCAATTCCAAATTTCGATTTCCTACACAATAATATACATATCGTCCTATGTGCTTTTTTTCAATATCAATTCCAAACAATTGCAGAGCTTCTAAATCAGAATATATACTCTTTCTCTCTGCCGCAATGTCATACTTGGCCAACTCATTGATAATCTGCTCTACCTGTAAACCATGTTCATCATCCGTCAGTCGAAGCATAATCTTTGCTAAATACAACAATTTTAGCCTTTGATTCGGTCGTTTTGCCATTTACCCTCCCATCTCTTATACGCATACCTATCGTAGATTTCTTGGTACAAAATTTAACATTACTTGTCTTAGTGTGGATTCTCTACACATTCTTTTATGACATGCCACTATTATAGCACATTTATTGTCCCATAAAACGTACTAAATCGTATTTTTCAATAATTTAGGTTCTTTTTTAGATCGGTGATTTTTGATTTTGTATCCACAATTCGGACATTTTCTTACGGTATCCGAAATTTCCCGGTTGCATTCCGGGCAACTAATTAGTGCCCTTTGCTTTTCATTCTTTCTTTTATCGTAATAGATAACATAACATTTTCTATTTTACGAAATCCTCTCATATGCAGTGCACCACCCCGCCCACCTTTTGACTTTCTCCCCCAAACTTTGTATAGTATATATGTTGTGCCATCGGGCACACGTTACATTTTACGACTGCAAGGCATCAGCTTTTGATATACGCCCGATTTCTTTAGAACATGGGGGATGGTTGCTGGTTTTTTGCAGCAAAGCAAACATTGGAGGGTACCTATGAAATCTTTTGGTAGTGAGGGGATTTTATTCCCTGTATATTTTATTATGCTGGCTTTGGCCGTATATCTGAACGTGTTTACGGGTTCGGGTCTTGATATCGCCAACATTATCATTAATATTGGAATGTTTTTAATTGTCGGCGGGATTATTTTGTATTCTACGACACATTGTTTCATGCCTGCTAATCGGATGATGGCTAGCCTGCATCTTGCGGCACGCAACTTTCAGACTGACTTCAAACGCAAAGGCGATTATTTGTGGGATGATTATAAAGATAATCCAAAGCTCTTTGGTAACAAATTGGCAGATACACGTTTTCGTGAATATTGCGAGGAGCGCAGAAGATTAACGATGTTAGAGCGAAGTGCCCAATGCGATATTGATGATTATCTGAATGAATATTACATTGACAGCGTAATGAAATGTGGATTGATCAGCATTGTTCCCGGCGTAATGACCGGTCTTGGTATTTTGGGTACTTTTATCGGTCTGTCGTTTGGTCTTCAGAATTTTAATACCGGCAGTGCGTCCGCAATTACGGACAGCATTCCGCAGTTGATGAATGGTATCAAGATCGCGTTCCACACATCTATTTATGGTATGGTATTTTCTTTGGTATTTAACTTTGTTTACAAGAAAAACTTAGAAGATGCTTATAATGCCATGGACGATTTTTTGGACAGTTACCATAAATATGTCGCACCCCGTGCACAAAATAATGCGGCAAATATTTTCTTGGATTATCAAGCTTTGCAAATGATGCAGACGGAGAAGATGATGGAGAAATTTAGTGATGAAGTAGCCGATAAGATTGCTCGGGCACTCAGACAATAACACCACCCGGTTCCGCGTACAGAAAAGAGGTTTATTATGCGCAGAAAAAAGAAAAGACATTTGGAGGAAACCAGTTATTGGCTTTCCTATTCCGATATGATGGCTGCTCTTTTGTTGATCTTTGTGTTGATCATTTCGTTTACAATGCTGCAATCGCAAAGACGTTACGAGCAAAAACAAGAGGAATTAAAGCAGCAGCAGGCTTTGGTTCAAAGCCAACAGGAACAACTGCAGGAGCAACAGGAACAGTTAGACAAATTGATCGGTATTCGAACGGAACTGATCGAGGCTCTCAAGAAAGAGTTTGACGGTACGGATCTCAGTGTGAAAGTCGATGAAAAGACCGGATCCATCGCGCTTGACTCAAGCATTTTGTTTGATTCCGGACAATTTGCGTTGAAAGCGTCGGGTGAAGAATTGCTGCAAAAGTTTTTACCAAAGTATATCGGCGTATTAACAGACAAGCAATTTAATGATTATATCTCAGAGATTATTATTGAAGGACACACAGATACACAGGGAGACTATTTATATAATCTGGAGCTGTCCCAAAAAAGGGCCTTGTCTGTCGCAACTTTCTGCTTGGATGAAAACAAGAAAGTGCTGTCGACTGCCAAGATCACGAAACTACGCAAAATTGTGACGGCAAACGGCAAGTCCTTTAGCAATCCTATATTGGATAAGGATGGCAAAGAAGATCAAAATGCATCTCGTCGCGTGGAATTTCTTTTCCGCCTGAAAGATGATGAAATGATAAATGATATCAGTGACATATTGAATAATTGATATCAGCGACATTTTGAGCAAAAGATATCAGTGACATATTGAATAATTGATATCAACGGCATTTTGAACAAAAGATATCAGCGACATTTTGAATAATTGATATCAGCGACATTTTG
>ULRE01004772.1_pt1 | contig 32495 bp, 46 predicted proteins | sample 1955141 | NCBI WGS metagenome assembly ULRE01 (sample SAMEA4835674, study PRJEB28245) | human gut metagenome | biome: gut microbiome; material: fecal sample | place: Denmark | collected 2008
TTTATCTAAAAATCTATACGAACCGAATTATACGCTGATTATTAGATGATTATATAACAGCCTTCTTTTTTGTGCAGTTTCCTTGCAGTTTTTGAACGATTTCCGCATCGAATCCTGTTGAATAGAAACTGCCTTCTCCGAGAAGAAGCCAGAAGGGGTTGACCTTGTAATCTCTGACGAGATAGGCGAGGAGTGCTGGCCGGAACTGGCCGCATGCTTCCGGGTTACTCTTCATTGTAACCAAGTTCGGGCGGTTCACGTTGTATCTGGTCGTGAAGGTCTTCAATCCTCTTATTACCTTATCCGCAGCAAGATGGTCTATCGCTGCAAAGAACCTATTGACTATTGTCACGGTCAATTCGTTTTTCTCTACTTCCATAATCTTTCTGTTTTTGGTAGGCACTACGGAAGGCTTGTTCCATGCGTGCCCGGTGATTATTCAATCTACTCTCCCAGTCTTGTAGCGTGCCCAGGGAAGGGCGGTGCTTCATGAGCTCAGCAATTTCTCCTTCTGTCAAGGCTGGAAGATATCTCTCGTATTTGAGAAGGTTATTTAAAGTATCCATCATCGCCAAGGCTTTTTTGCTTTTGCGTCTTTACGCCTAACCTTCTCAAATCTTGCTTAACAAATTTTTTCGTTATTGTCGAATACTTAGGGAGATATTCTCCTTTATTCCATACGATGAACTTTTTGAAAAAGAGGTCGTCTGCTTTCTGTATTCTGTTTTTGTCTCTAGTGTAATCGAGAGAGACGGTAACACCTTCTTCCAGTTCCGTATTAGCTAAGTATTCTAGCGTTTTAACGAGGTTGTTTTTCCCTACGAACCAAAGATTTACAGTTGGCTGTAGAGGGTCGCTGAAATCAGTGCAAGGATAGCAGTATATCGTATCTTTGCCAGCAACCGACCAAGTTATCTGTGTATTCTTGATTCTATTTGTCTTACTAACAACCGTTTGCGCATGCACGCCAATGCACATGAGCGCAAGCGCAAATACTATTATTATCTTCTTCATCATACCAATATTATTATGTTACTTACTAACGAGGGCGAGCAGAGCATCAATCTGTTTCTGCTGCGCTTCTATCTGTTTCTGCTGAAACTGGTTCTGTTGGCGTAAGACTTCATTCTCCCGGATCAATGCTTCTCCGTCAGCCGTGATGGTCTGCCTAACGTTGGAACTATTCGAGCCGTTGATATTTGAGCCTGCAACAGCAGCTTCGATACTTGCCGGAAGTGGAGAGCAAGCATCTACGATAGATTTCACTCTCTGAATAAAATCCGCTTTAAGGGTCTTCCTTGATAACCTTGCTTGTATATTCTGAGGGGTCGTGCCCATCTGCTTGGCGATATCGGTCATTGTCAGACCCGATTTCTTTATGTATGCCTTTAAATCTTCTCCTGTCATAATTGTAAATGTATTTAAAATTAGTTTAAACAGAATTAAAATACAATTGAAAAACAATCATATTTCAAATTTTCTTCTTATCTTTGCAAACGAATTACAAACAGAGTTGCAAAACTCATTTGCAAAGATAAATAAAATAATTGAAAATACAAACAAAATGGGAGAAAATTTCAACTACGATTTTCGCACCCCGCTGCAGAAGCAGCAGGACGAAAGAAGAAAGAACATCTTGGCGATGTTCGAAGACTTCCGAAAGAAGGCAGCTTCGGATGTATCGGACAGCCGGATCATGGCGGTGATTGCACAGCATGTAGGTTGCACTCCGCAGAACATCAGAGCAATACTCGTCAAGGCTGGCGTTATCGTATCAAAGCGCAAGAAGGTTGCTCATTAATTATTCATCTTTAATCATTCAGCACATGAAAAAGTTTATTAAGCTGGTAACGAATGACAGTTTCATTGCTACCATGTATGTATTAATGTTAGTCGGACTTTTATATATGAAAGGGTAAGTCTATGAGTACAACAGAACCGAATGTATCAGACAAAGGGCGATACACCATGACAGAGACATGCAAGGCTCTGGGTGTTCATCGCAACACGTTGAGACGCTGGCTCGAAGCTGGCAAAATAAAGTACAAGTTCAGACGCATCGACAATCGGAAGGTTATTGAGGGTGCCGAAATCAAGAGAGCGTGGAGGGTTGCCCTATGAGTAAGTTATCAATCAATATGCGCAGGATGATTGTGAAGTACACAGACATCTGCTGGCTTATCACTAGCTGGAAGGCGAACCGCAAGACCCGAAAGCGTTGCGAACTAAACAACAAGTGCTATATCGAGGCAGAGCGAAGAATCCAGTACAGAGAGTTTAAGGGCAACCTTTACGTGGCACTCGATAATATACCGCTCATACATCTGAACGGAATAAATAACGACATATTGAAACAGTGCCGTGAGACATTCCAAAGTTACATATTCAATCAGCGAGGAGGAAACGAATGAAAATTATCGAACAATGCAAGAAGGCAATGTATGACGCCATCTGGCTGGAGATTGACCGGAATCCGAAACGTCCGGAATCTGCAAGGGTAGACATCAAGACGAAGGCTGGTGATATCTGCGTGTGGTGCCATCCGGACTGCAACGTGGCAGTTGTCACTCATAGCATCGGCAACAATGACAGCGTGAGGTTGGAAGAAGCCATCGAGGAGTGTGTCGACTATCAGGACGTATACAATGATTACATCAAGGAGTGTCCTTCATCTGTCGAAGAAGAAGATTTGGCAGATAGATATAATGAACAGAGACTTGACCGGCTCATGGCAGAGTTGGCCGGGGAATAAATAATAATAACTTAACATAAAGAAATTATGGAAAATGAAATTATCAATGTAAGTGGCGGTGAAATGCTGGAAGCTATCAACCGCAGCGAAATCGATGTTCAGGTTGCAACGGCTCAGAGATACCCGCGCGACATTGAACAGTGTAAGGCAAATATGATTGCGCTTGCGTCAATCGATGAAGACGTAGCGTACAATTGCTTCTATCATCTTGAGAGAACAGACAAGAATGGAGAGAAAGCAATCATTGAAGGACCGAGTGTCCGATTTACTGAGATTATCTCAGCATGCTGGAAGAACTTGCGTATCGCTGGCCGCATCATTGGCAACGATGGCAAGACTATTACAGCGCAGGGTGTCTGTCACGATCTGGAATCAAACGTTGCCTATTCGGTAGAGGTTAAGCGCAACATAACCAATAAGTACGGCAAGACATTTTCACAGGACATGCAGGTGGTGGTTGGCAATGCTGCCGTATCAATTGCCCTTCGTAATGCTATCTGCAAGGTGATTCCGCAAGTGCTCATCAAGAACGTTGTCAAGTGCGTGCAGAACAAGGCACTTGAACACATCAACAAGGTTGGCGTGAAGGAGAGCTGGAGACAATGGCTTGCGTTCATGCAGAAGACCTACAATCTGGCAGAGAGTGACATTCTTGCTTATATCGGCAGAACATCATCTGATGATGTGACCGCAGAGGACGTACAGAAGATTGCCGGTGCTTACAATGCAATCGCTGAAGGTACGACAACCGTTGAAGAAACCTTCCATAAACCGAAGGAGCAGAAACAGATTGCCCAACAGGCGCAGGCTGCAGCCGATGATGCTAAGAACAAGGCACAGCAGGCAATGCAGCGTAGCCAGGGAAGCAAGGGCGCAGCAGCAAAGAAGTAGTTTTCATTTTATAAAGTTATAACGTTGCCCGAATTGCCACTGGGTAACCTATGGAGTGGGCTTCCATCATAACGTTAGGGAGGGAACCAGTGGCAACTTTTAATCATTCAGTAATATGACAGTAAAACAATTAAGAGAAGCGATGAAAGGTCTCAAAGGAGACGTTTATGTAGAGGTTGTTATGCCAGCAGACAAGGCTGGCTCAACGTGGCACATGGCACCGGAATCCGCATCCAAGAAGGGTGGCAGATTCCAGCTCAGAATCGACAATCCAATGTAGAACTTTAAACGCATAAAAATTATGGCAGAAAAAGAAAACAATCAGAGACGCGAGAGTACTATAAACAAGTACTTCAGCAAAACCGCAGACGCCTACAGGGCATGGGCAGAGGAAGATGAGGAAGAAAGAAACTATCTGCAGATTGCAGCTGAGACAACTGGAGACGCAGACGAGAACGGAAACCAAGGTTTCGATTTTCATATTGCTTACCATGGGAAAACCAGTTTCCTTGCTAGCGGAATTGCTCAAACAATGGAAAAGGACAAATTCATTCGCTCGGTCGTTATTAAGGCAGCGAAGATGTATTTAATAGAAAACGATAAAAATAAAGAACAATGAAACAGGTAATAAAATATAAGAACAGAGAAGAGTGGTTGCAGAATCGCTCAAAGGGAATAGGTGCAAGTGAAGCCGGAACGGTTGTTGGTCTGAATCCATGGGAAACCCCATATCAGTTGTGGAGACGTAAGAAGGGATTGGATGGTCCGAAGGCTGAAAACTTCGCAATGATGGCCGGGCACATTCTTGAAGATGCCGTTGCCCAGTTCTACCAGAGGGAGAGTGGCTGCCAGATCATCAAGGCATCGACCGATGATTTTACCATCCTCGACCCGGAAAATCCAATACTTCGTGTATCTCCAGACCGTACCTTCTGGCGCAGTGGAGCTAAGCACAATGAAGCGGAAAAGTCTATCCTCGAATGCAAGACTACTCAGATGCAGATTGATGCCGATGACCTTCCGAAACATTGGTTCTGTCAGTTACAGATGAATCTCGGAGTTGGCGAGTACAAAGATGGAGCGCTGGCGTGGCTGACTGCCGGGCGAGAATTCGGGTACAGAGATATCGATTTCGATGCAGAGTTCTTCTGCTGGCTGAAAGGCGAAATCAACACCTTCTGGACTGACTACATCATCGGGGATAAAGAACCGCCAGCCTATAGTGCGGAAGATGTTCTCTTGAAATCTCCTCTCCATGTAGCTGGTAAGGAAGTGACCGCAACGAAGGAGATACTCGAACAGATTGCCCGGCTTAAGGAACTTAAGGAACAAAATAAGAAACTGGAGACCGAGCAGGATGAGATTGAGACGAACTTGAAGTTGTTCTTCGGGGATGCTGAGAGTATCATTTCGGACAACGGAAAGACGCTGGCAACATGGAAGGCACAGAAGGCATCAGAGAAGTTCGATGCGAAGGCATTCCAGGCAGATCATCCTAAAGCGTGCGCAAAGTACATCAAGACGGTGCAAGGCGCAAGAAGGTTGCTAATTAAGTAAATCTCCTGCTTATGCAGCATTCAATATCAACAACAGACATCAAAGCAATCGTAGGCTATCTCGAAGCCTACATTGCTAAGATGAGTAGCGAGCCACGACTGACAACAAGGGAAATCAACAAGGTCAGACGAGCAACATTGCTCCTCAATAAACTGAAAAAGAAATTATCATCATGAACGATTCATTCATTCTATATACATCATATTACGCCATCATTGAAGGCTTGTCAGATGCGCAACTCGGTCAATTGACAAGAGCGATATTCATCTATGCGCGAGACGGTAAAATCATCGAGCTCGAACCTGTTGTTAGAATGGCTTTTTCCTTCATCCGGGATAACATCGACAGGAATGCCGATAAATACCAGAAGAAGTGCGAGAAGATGCGTGAAAACATCAAGAAGCGATGGGAGAAGAAACAGGCTGACAATGTGGAAAACATACAGAAGAATACGAATGTAGAAAGCGATACAGACGTATACAAAAGTATACAGAAGAATACAGACGTATACAAAAGTAGCTTATATGATAATGAGAATGAATATGATAATGTAAATGAGAATGATAATGAAGGTGATAATGATGCTACTAACGTAGCAATAAATAATAAACCTTCTAAAGAAGGTATTCAGAGTGCATCGGTCAAGACCGAAGCACCCGGTGGCGGCAAGGGTTCGAAATCTCAAAGAATAAACTATGCAGCCGTCAAGGAATACTGGAACCGCAAGCATGATGAGACGAGGAGCGCAATGCCGCCTATTACGCTCATGACCGAGAACCGCAAGGTGATGGTTAAAGCAAGGTTCCGTCAATGCAATGGAGATATGAACACCCTGTTCAAGGCGATTGACATTGCGATGGCGAGTGACTTCATGAACGGCAACAATAAGCATGGGTGGCTCGGCAAGTTCGATTGGATATTCGGTAATGAGCAGAACTTCGCGAAGGTGCTGGAAGGAAACTTCAACAACGAGCCTGCAAGCCAGCAGCCGGGCAACGGTAATGTTGCTGCCGCTCCTTCATCAGATGGCCGTGAGAGCATCGGGGAGCGATGGAAGAAAGAATCCTTGCAGGCTCCTGTTACTGAGAATAAGGATGCGAAATTCCTTTGCGTCATTAATCAGGTGCTTGCGGATCTGAAAAAGAATCCGAATAACATTCCGGCTAGACAGTCAATGATGAGATACTACGAGAAGGGAATTCTACAGCATCTTGGCATCGACTGGAAGCCTTGAAAGAATCACGAATGAGGGCGAATATTTCGCGCGTACGGGGTGTTCGTTCATCAATCGGTAAATTGTACAATAGATAAATAATAAACGCTTAAAACGAAAGAATTATGGCAAGATATGCACTTAGAAACCAACAGAAGATAAAGGAAGTATACGGAACTTCGGTGTTAGAGAGAATGAAAGTATCGTTGGACGCTTATTTCAAGGCTGACGACATCAAGCCGGAGGAATGGGAAACGAACGAACCATACCCGATAATCTCAATTGACGACAAGGGGCACTCGTTCGGGCTTATCTGCTTTTACGTGACGAGTGTTGTCTATGACGTGTATCACCTAGCGTTCAAGGAGTTCGTTAACTGAAAGTAAAACTAAAATTTAAATAAACAAAAGAATTATGGCAGAATACAATAATCGGAGCATTGACATCGACCTTGAGGAAATGTTCAACAATTTATCGGATAAAGACCAAGAGGAATTTTTGGTCGACATGTCCAGGAACCTACCGGGCGAAGAAGAAAGAGCGGATGTGGTAAAGGATAATATGTGGTATCTCGAAGACGATACTGCTGCCGACATCATTACCGACACCTTCGAGAGAATGAGCAGTTCAGACCAAAAAGAGATTGCCGAGCGCATCGCAGACGCACTGACATCTGAGCAGCGTGAGGCACTTGCCGAGTACATCAAGGAGGGATAGATATGGAAAAAGAAGTAATTGTAATTAATGAACCGTATGAAATAGCCAAGGATTTTGTGGCGGGCACATTGCTTAACGTTAACGGTAGATTATTGAAAGTAGTGTCGGATGATGATGTACCTGCACAGCAGAATACTTGCGATATATGTGCTCTTGATACTAAAGGGTTGACAGAATTTTGCCCTTGTGCAAGATGTAGCGATATTCACTTTAAAGAGATTAAAGACCATGAATGAGTTATTTTTCCACGAATGCCGTGCTGCTGGTCTTGTCTTCAAGACTTCGGAAGACTGGTTTAAATGGTTGACCGATAACGGCTATGACATTAAGAAGTCTGTCGCAGAGCATAAAGGCTTCCGGTTCAATATCAAGGATGAGTGCATCAATCCTCACGTAATTGAATATTCCATCGAGGATGCAGACAACTGGGGATGGAAGGTAATGACCGCCAACACCCAGTTCGGCTGGATATGGGGCTACAGCATACGGAAGGGAAATTCCGGGTATGACAGCCCTGTTGCCTATCCGAGCCGATATGATGAGCTTGGCATCTTCTACGGCAAGGAAGATGAAGCAGTTCAAGATGCTCTGACCTGCATCATCGGAGACCTTGCAAAGAAGGCTGGAACGAAGTATATCAACCTTCTTGTCTGGGCGGCTAAGAAGAAGCGGGCAGGCATCATCCATCCGCAACAGGAACTTTTTAAATAGTTATCATAAACCGTATTGGCTATGAACAGAGTTGATATAAAACTGGTCCGTGAGTGTGGTCTTCATCATCTGTCAGTTGGCAACAGAGACATCTGGCTGGCAGATGATGAGGTAAAGGCTCTAGAATGTATCCTCAAAGATTACAATGCGGACACGAACAATTTTAAACGCAGATAAATGAAAAAGATAGAAATCATCACGGATGCCCATCGCCATCACGTATACATCGGCAACACCGATTTCTGGCTTAATACCCAGGAACTGTTGGAACTTTATTTTAAACTCGGACGAGTGAAGTTATAACAATAAAAACATTCAGACAATGGAACAGAAAGATATTGATATTTACGAGATACTCAAAGATGAAGAGTACGGTACAGAGTTGTACACGCCAAAATGCGGAAGGGTGTGGCACAGTGGAATGGCAAACGACAAGGACAGTGCGAAAGCAATCTGGACTGAGGACGAAGCCGGAAGAGAACACTTTTTCGACAAGAACGGAAAAATCTATAAAGAAGGAGAAGTTCTGCTCTTCCCTTCGAAAGAAATGAGAGACTGGAACAAGTTCTTCAAGAAGGGAGACGTGCTGGTTTGTTACGAAGGAAAGAAGCCGTACTATACAATCTTTGATGGTTTTGAAAACAACACTTATCAAACTTTTAATGGAAAGTTTGCGTATGATAGTTATGAAGACAAATGGTATCAGAATGAAGGTAATCTTTCTACAATTACCTTCCATAAATTGAGCCGTGCAGATTCTGAAATTTATATAACAAAAATCGAAGAGCGGCTCGGTGGCAAGTTGAACCGTAAAACTTTGGAAATCGATAAGACTCAGCCAGAGTTCAAGGATGGGGATATAGCTTTTGCCGACTATGGTAATAGACAAGATGTATTTATAGTATCAGACAGAACTGGTTTATCAGAAGGTTATAGCTCATTTATTTCTATGGATTTAAATAGTCTAACTTTGAGTATGGCCTGCAGAACTAGTTTCTTTAAGAAAGACCTTTGTAAACTTCGCCTTGCCACGGAAGAAGAGAAGCAACAGCTCTTTGATGCCCTTACAAAGAAAGGCAAGGCTTGGGATAGTGATAAGAAGCAAGTTGTTGGCTTGAAGCCAGCGTTCGAAATTGGCAAACTCTACGTTTTCAGAGAGGAAGACGAGGACGGAGAGCTGGCAATCATAGGCGAACTTATCGCCAAGAACGAAAGCGAAGATACGCTAACATTCGGCAACCAGTATGAGATTGAGACCGAGAAGTTCGTGACCGACCAAGCCTTCGACCTGCGTATAAGCGTTAACAAGGAACTTCGAGAAGCGACAGAGAACGAAGTCGAACTGTTCAACAAGCATTATGCCATCTGGAAGAAAGAGAAGGAAGAGAGGGAGCATCCAGCCTTCAAGGTCTTTGACAAGGTGCTGGTAAGGAACGGAAAGAGATTCAAGTGGCAGCCAGCCTTCTTCGTTCGTGACCGTGGAGAGGAAGCAATTTACAGATATAAAGTCTTGCTTATCGAAAAAGGAAAAGTGGGAGACTTCACCAGCTGCATCCAATTCGAGGGACACGAGAACATCGCCTTCACTGACTACGATATTGAGAACCTGCCATTCTAGGACGTATGGCGAGTGAATTATGCAAGGCTTGCGATGCCGGGCGAAACTGCATAAACGGCATATACTGCCCGGCACGCAAGCAATATGTAGAACATCAGGTAATACTTGAATGCAATGAGCGATTTCGCAACAAGGGAGAAGAACAGAACGTACTACCAGGAACACCGGGAACAGATCCTCAGAGCCACAAAGGAATGGCGAAAGAGAAACCGGGAAAAATACCGGGCGTATCAAAAGGAGTACTGGAGTAAGCACTACCGGAACTACGGTACGAAGAACCGGGTAGTCGACAGAGCGATGCGTGGTGAGAGGAAGAAGCCGGACGTAGAGAAGGCTCTTTCAATGTTCAAGAATCCGCAGAAGGCAGCGCATCTGGCATGGCTGCTCGAAAACAAAAAGAATAATCGGTCGTGAGTTCAATAATAGAGTTTTTAACCAGCGAGGACAGAAGGGGATGGCTCCCTATCAAAACAAATAAACTTATAACATCTTGAAATTAAGATATGAGAGCCGGAAACGCATCTCCCGAAGTCTGACAACAAACAAAGAAAGCGAGGTGGTACATGAAGAAGTAGAAAGAAGACGATGATATAATTTAATTATGCTTTTATCCTACGGCTGGCGGTGGAAGAAGAAAGTGTCTGCAAAATATACATTTTATTGTTATTCTTATTTTGCCAGCAGGCAACTTCCGGAATCCCTGCCAGCTTTCTTTATCGCTCAGAGACAAGGGAAAGAAAAGGGGTAGGGGATAAGATAGGGATAATAACGTGTGTGTGCGTGTGTGTGCGCACGAAAGAGTGTTGGATGATAAACTATACCAGCAAAACAAAATAAACGCTTATGCGTGAAATTCGAACAAAATAAAGTACTTTAAAGAAAAATGGAAAAAGGAACAGTTATAATTGGTATTGACCCCGACAACCAGGAAAGTGGTGTTGGTGCAGTCTTCGATGATAGAAAATTCTTAGCCTACAAGATGGAGTTTCCGGCTTTGATTGATTATCTCAGAGCTATGAACGAAAGTTGCAAGAAGGTCAAGGTTGTTATTGAAGGCGGTTGGATAAACAAGAGCAACTGGCATATGCTGGGTCAATACATGAGTGCAGTCAAGGCAGCAGCCATCGGACGCTCAACCGGGATGAACCATCAGACCGGAATCCTTATCGTAGAATGCTGCAAGCATTACAATATACCCTACGAGATTATCAAGCCTTTGAAAAAATGCTGGAAGGGAAAGGACAGAAAAATCACGCAAGACGAACTCGCCTACTTCGTGAGCCCAGACGGTAAGTTGCCGAGAATGAATCAGGACCAGAGAGACGCCCTTCTCATTGCTTGGGTGTGCGCAGGGTATCCGGTCAAGGTTAAACCTATCGGGCAAAAGAAGGAGAGTGTCTTGAAGAGAACGGTTGACAGCTTCGACAAGTGAGCCGACTGAAACTATAATAAACGTTAAATATTATTCTGAACACTAACAAAGTGAACGAAAAGTCGTACCTTTGCCGAGGTGTTTGAATTACGAACACGGAAACTTAATACAATTGCAGATGAAAACAGAAGAAATCAAGCTATCTCAGATTACCGAGAATGCCGGGAACCCGAGAACCATCACGGAGGGAAGCAGGGGAGTGATTGTGTACGCAAGGAACGCATGCTTCGATATCGCAGAGGAACTCGGATATAAGTACTTCATCGAACTTGATGATGATTACTACGAATTTTCGTGGAAGTTTGATGAGCGAGGAAGATTCAAGCAACGACACATTCTTAACTTGAACTTCGTCTGGAGAAGGATGCTGGAGTACTTTCTTTCGTGTCCGTTTGCTACTCTGGCGATGGCTCAATGTGGCGATTTCGTTGGTGGCAAGGAAAACCAACTGGCGAGAACCATCGGCACAAAGCGCAAGGCGATGAATTCGTTCATCTGCTCAACTGACAGAAGATTTCAGTTTATAGGACGTATCAATGAGGACGTGAATACGTATACCATGTTGTCTACGCAGGGGAAAATCTTTCTCACGTTGGCACAGGTCGTTCTCAATCAAGAAATGACGCAGACCAATAAGGGCGGCATGAGTGAAGCGTATTGGGATGAAGGCACGTTTCAGAAGTCTTTTTCATCTGTCGTTGTCTGCCCTAGCGCGGTTAAGATGGGTATGATGGGTAATATCAATCGAAGACTGCATCATTCTGTACAATGGAAGTGCGTCACTCCGATGATAATATCTGAGAAGTGGAAGAAATAATATAATTGCGTTCTGCCGGGTGTTCGTTCATTTGTTGATAAACTTACCAATTGAACGAAACAACCGCACAGGCGTGAAATCTTAAGGAAATAAAACTATGGGATGCGAATGTTGTAAAATACACGACCGCAGTTCTTTTGAGAAATGTAAGGTTGGCAAAGGTGAGACTATCCGTAGCTTTTACGTTGCTCCCTGCGGAGTATCATTTGAAGGTAGGGGTAGCAATTACACTCCGCCTAAACAGAAAAGAAAAAAGAAAAGGAGAAAATGAATTATGCCAAGAGGAAACAATAACAGATTGAAGGCGCAGCATTGTGCGAAGGAGCAGCGACTGGAAATCGTTGCTCCCTTATGGCGCAGAAATTATAATTATCGGGAGATACGAGCCGAGGTAATGAAGCGGCTCGACCTTCCATCCTATTCCCTGCAGACCGTGAAGAGAGACGTTGATGCGCTCTTGAAGGAGTGGAAGGAGAACAGGCTGGAAGATACCGACAAGAGAATATCATCTGAACTTGCACGCATCGACCTCGTTATCAAAGAAGCATGGGAGATGTGGGAGAAGTCGAAGGAAGACTACGAGAAGAAGAAAGCTAAGCAGAAGGGTATTCCTAAGACTGACGATCAAGGTGTTCAAGTTGGTGTCGTGACTACGTATCAGGAGATGCAGAATGAGGAATACCGGGCGAGAGGTGATGCCCGATACCTTGATATTATCATCCGGTGCATTGAGCGAAGGTGCAGGCTGCTCGGTCTTGACCGGGAATCAATCGATGTGAATCTGGCCGCACAAGGCAAGGTTGAAATCGTATACCGGGATGCTGGTGTCTCCTGTGCTACCAGCGAGGAAGAGGTTAGGCAGCGAGAAGGTCTTTAGCTTTATTTTACCATAATATGTTTTAAGTTTTATTATTTATTATTTGTTGAAAGATGGCACTATTTGAAGTTATCGGTGAGTTGTACAAGGCGAACGATGATGCGAAACCGAGATTCCTTGTGAACCAGGGCGGAACATCATCCGGGAAGACTTACACCATCATGCAACTTCTTATAGTGCTGTCAATCGGCAATTCGAGGGCAATCATCACGGTTGCCGGACAAGACCTTCCGAACCTTAAGGTGGGCGCAATGCGAGACCTTGAAACAATCATCCATGGTTCCGCTTGGCTGCTCGACTGGTTCAAGACGAATAAGGCTGAATCCACGTATCGTGGCAAGAATGGAGCATTGATTGAGTTCAGGAGCTACAAGGACGCGCAGGACGCTAAGAATGGTAAACGTGACTATCTCTTCGTGAACGAGGCAAACGGTGTACCTTACGATGTGTTTTGGCAGCTTGCAATCCGAACACGTAAGCAGATATTCATTGACTACAACCCAACGGCTCGCTTCTGGGTGCATGACAACATCATCGGTCGCAAGGATTGTAAGCTCATCATCAGCGACCACCGCAACAACAGATTCCTTACAGAGAGCGAGCATGAGAAGATTGAAGCCATCGAGGATAAGGAATTATGGCTGGTATATGCTAGAGGATTGACCGGACGCATTACCGGACTTATATTCAGCAGATGGGACGTTGTGGATTCCCTGCCGCCTAAGGACGAGTGGAAGATGGACGTGAGGGGTCTCGACTTCGGATATACCAACGACCCTTCCGCTCTCGAACATCTTGTGCTGGCGCATGGCGAGTTATGGGTGGACGAGGAGTTTTATGAGGTTAACATGACGAACCCTGACATCGCACGAAGGTGCAGGGAACTGGGTATCAGCAGGAGCAATCTCATTGTTGCCGATTGTGCAGAGCCTAAATCCATCAAGGAGATACACAATGAAGGCTTATGGATTGTCGGTAGCACCAAGGGTCCGGATTCCATCAAGAACGGCATCGACATTTTGAAGCGATACCCGATACATATTACAAGACGTTCCAAGGGCATCATCGGCAACATGCAAGCGTACAAGTGGATTGTTGACCGAGACGGAAAGACAACCAACACCCCGATAGACGCATTCAATCACGGTATAGACGCAATACGATACGCAGCCTTGAAGAAGTTATCTGTCGCTCATAATGGAACGGCTAGAGCAAGAGTAATCAAACAGAATTAAATACAGAGCATCATGGATAAGAATACGAAATTCGGCTACTGGGTCAAGGTAGCACCAATTGCAGGCTTCCGGCTAGAGGGTAAGTTTACCCGTCCGGAATTCGTAGGCAAGGTTGAGACGCCCGAGAACTTGGATAATCTGTCTATCGGGCAATTAATCGACCTTTCCTCGCTGTCAGATACCAACGAGAGCTTGTATGTAGTTGTGCAGACAATTCTCGGCTTAAAACGCAAGGAGATAGACAAGGCGAGAGCCTTCGATGTGGTCCGCTTCGTTGGCTGGGTATCTGGCGAAGTTGAGCGCATCAACAAGATTTTCGAGAGCACGAACACCAAGCCAACGGCAAGGGAGAAGAAGGCTGGCATCGAGCAGCTCAACTTCGGATTGTTCGGCATGCTCGACTGGTACGCAAAGAGAATGGGCATACAAGACCATGACCAGGTTCTGAGCACTCCATGGTTGCGGATATACAAGTGTATCGACATGGATAATAAGCGCAACCAATACGAGAGGAGATACCAAGAGACTATGAATGACGAAATAAATCACAGACAATGACGAACACAATCGAGAAAACAGTCAAGGAGATAGCTACGGAGCAGTTCGATGGCTTCTCATACGTATTCGATACTTGGGATAAGGCAGACACGCGTCTTGAGCGTCTGGAGTTCCCGGCTATCGTCTGCATCATGCCTGTGTCCGGTACAACTACCATCCGCAATGGCAAGGTTATCGACACGGAGAATATTGCACTCGCATTCCTAGACATTGCACCAAGGGGTGCAGATGGTGAGGATAACGAGGAAGTCTACACTCGAATGAAGGAGCAGGGTGCACGGTTCATCGCAGCCATCAACGCATCAAGGAAGTTCGAGCCTATCGAACAGGCTTACTATGATGTTATCTGCGAGAGAATGAGCAGCATTGTGTCCGGTATCATGTATCAGCTACAGATCAAGCAGACAATCGGTAATTGCGTATGAAAAAAATTGAGTTCGATGCGAAGGCCGCATCTGTAATCATGAGGGAAGAAGCGGAGAGAGCAAGGCAGCTCATCATCGCACACATCAGAGCCAACGGTCAGAATGCTAGCGGCAAGACCACTGCAAGCCTTAATGTGCAGCAGCCAAGCGAGGAAGAAACGGTTCTCTTCGGCCACAGACCCTTCGGAGTACTGGAGACTGGACGAAGGGCAGCCAAGATACCATACGGCTTCGCTGGCATCATCCGGCAATGGATGAACGACAAGGGATTGCATGGAACACCTATTCCGTACAAGACAAACCGGACACACAAGTATACACCACAAGAGCGTGGCGACATGAGCTTGGCCGGAGCTATTGCCCACATGATAGCCATCAAGGGCAGCAGCCTACATCGCAAGGGCGGAAGAAATGACGTCTACTCGAATGTAATACCAGAGACGATGAAGAGACTGGGCGACAGATTAATCTCGCTCATACATCTTGGATTCGGTTCGATTAAACTTAACAATGAAACGGTATGAGACAGACAACGAAAAACAATATCACGGTTCAATATCCGGACGCTGTAGGCTTCGCATTCATTCCTTGCATCATCAAGGCGAGCGGAAGCAACCTATCGTGGATTGAGGTAATAATCAGATATAACAACATAGAACGTTCCTACAATGTGGAAACGTTTAACGGCAGTTGTATAACTGACTTCAAGACATACGTGCAAGCTCTTTTTGACGGACATATCAATGCAGCCTACGATTGGACGATAGACTATGATTCCGGCATGCTAAACCGTCTCGTGATTATCAAGGTAAACGCATACGATGATGGAAACGTACAGCTTGCGAGCGTCGACTTCACCACGAACATAGTTTGGGGCGCACCAAAGTATGGGGAGACGTGGAACGGCTACAAACGCCTTACATGGTTTACTCATTATCCGTTCACCTTTGGCATATACTTAAGCAATTTGAACGCCAACCTACTAATCGGTTACGAGGGAGTACCAAATAAGCTACTGAAGATTCCTATTAACGGTATGGTGGACTTCTACGCAGGCATATTGCCTAGTGGTGCAAAATACTGGAACATCTACGACTATGATGGAGAGATTCAGCAGGGAACGTTTGACAATACTTTCGACCTTACTTTCAGTCTAGCCACCGGTGGCAAGCAGTCTCTATTGCTTCGCATCGACAGAGACGATACCGAGAGCGGTATCTATTTACGTTGGATTGACCGACACGGATTTATCCGCTATTGGCTCTTTGCGGCTGGGGAGGAAACGAGGGAAATAGCCAGCGACCTGAGTTTCATACGCAACAATTTAGGCGATTACCTATACGGCTACTATGGCGATAATGGAAGAAGGCAGGGATACAATCGTACGGACTCCATCAAGCTTTGTGCTCCTTTGGTAGACCGAGATACGTTTGATATGCTGCAAGACTTAACCAGCAGCCCAGTTGTTGACATGTACCTCGGTGGAGACTGGGCGCAAGAGGAAGATGAGTGGATGAGCGTGACGATCAAGGCAGGAAGCTACACGAAGAGCACAGCTTGCTTGCAGGATTTCGTGTGCGAAATGGTAATCAATAACATTAACGTTCAGAGACTATGATGGAACAACAACTATACATCGATGGCGTGCTGATGGACTTATCGGAAGATACGAGCATCACGCTCGACATCAAAAGTAATCTTTTTCGTGATGTTACGAAAATGACTTCGAACCACACATACACCATTCAGTTACCAAGGACGGTGCACAACCTTTCTGTTTTACAGCAAGCGGACAGGCCGAAGAGTGGCAGCAGATATCCTTTTATTTTCCACCAGTGCAGCTATTTCCGTGAAGGTGTGCAAATTATCAAGGACGGACGATTGAACGTACTGAGCATTGAGGAAAGTATCGAGGTTTCAATTTGTTGGGGTATAATGCCAGCGTTCACGAAGCTGCTGGAGAGCGGAATGAAACTGAACGAACTGGGAGTGATAGATAGAGTGTATTTCGGGAAGTATAACACTCCAAACACCAGAGAGGAAGCCGTGAGCAATGGGATATTCTTTGCTTATTACAACCCATATCGAATTGAGAGCAAAGACAACTACGGCATTAATTTGGTGCAGAGGAATAAATATACCACAACACAATACTCGCCTAACCGTGGACGCATCAGAACAGGCACAGAAGCCGGAAAACATATAAGCGGAAAGATAGAGAACGAATCGGACACGATTTGTGCTATCATTCCCTTCCTGCCATCGACAACGGCAAAGGTGCAAGCGCAAGGAAAGGGCGATTACAGAAGCTATGCAGTACTGGACAAGTACATGCAGGTTATATCCGTGAGCGGAGAAGATGAGACGCTGGGCGAATATACCATCAGAGGAGAGACAAGGGCTGCGTACCTTGTAGTGAATGCGCCTGCCGAATATTACGGCACTTTATCGCTATCTGTTACCGGGTTAACACCTATGCACGAAATGATAGATGGAGATAATAAAGAGGATTTCGTTGGCGATGAGGTGGCAGTGAACGAATATAAGACTTCTCCAAAATACTTGCAGCCATGCGTGACCGTAGGCTGGCTATTGTCAAGAATAGCAAGCAAGTCTGGTGTCTCTTTCATTTGGCAGGATGATGAAGCCAAGAAGATGTTGAGCAGTCTTGTTGTGCCTATTATCAACAACAAGGCAGACGACAAGACGATTATTGGTAATCTGACCGCAGACGTTAAGAGCCGTGACGGACTAGGTGCGCTTTCCTTTTCCATCGACAACTCATTGACATCAGTCACGCCAAGCACTGGCAGCGATGTGCAGAAGCTGACGGTAACGAAGGATTGCGAACTGACCTTTGACGTGCAAGTACAATACTACATCAGGCACCAGTTTGAAGACGCTGCAGAGATTCAGTTGCCAATGGGCGTGAAAATGACCGTAACAACGCCAAGTACTACTGGAAGTGAAGCATCAACGCAGGAATACGAGTTCGGAGACATGGAATACGAGGATGGGCAGGATAAGTACCCGGTCGTACTACGCAGCTATGCTATCGATGGCTATCTTTATTTACTTTCGGCAGGGACAAACACAATATCGTTAAAGAAGGATGATGTACTGACGTTTGAGACTATCATGCATGGAATAAACACAGTCAATTTTCCTTCCGTTTATGGTGGAAAAATCACAGCGAGCGTCAAGGTTGGAGATAGCGTGCCGATTGAGGGAAGTTTCCCTATTGGCATAAATCTGCCCGAAATCGAGGTAACAAACTTCATTAAGTTTTTGGCTTTGATAACTGGCTCATTCCCTAGACAGCTGACTAATAGCACGCAAGTGCAGTTCGTTATGTTTTCCAAGGTCTGGAGCAACAAGGCGAACGCCTACGACTGGAGCGGAAAACTCATTCCGTATGACCGCCAAGGTGCACCACGAAAAAGCGAGTATTTCGTTTCTGACTTCATGCAGCACAACCGCTACAAGTGGAAGGAAGACGAAGAGACAACTGGAGACTATGATGCAGACCTCGCAATCGACAACCAAACTTTGGACTACGAGCAGGACACGTGGACGTTGCCTTTTGCAGCTAGCGATGGCAATCGGATACCGATAAGAACGCTGGATTCCTTCGGCATGAAAAACGGTGGCGAGTACAAGAGCTGCAAGGAGCGGATAATGACGCTAAGAGATGATAAGGAACAAGCGGCACTTCGATTCGATATTGACCTTCAGAATATATTCGACACGAAGTACAAGCAGCTTGCAGCAAGCATCGCCAGGGCGCACGTAATCACGGAACGGCTCAATCTGTCTGACTTGGATATTCTGGACTTTGACGAAACGAAGCCAGTGTACCTTGCTCAGTATGGCGCATATTTCGCAGTTCTTGAAATCAAGACAACAGACAGCGGATATTGCGAGGTTGAAATGATAGAATTAATCAATTAAAATCGTATTGTTATGGCAAACGAAACAGTTTCCGAGGAGCAGAGAATCCTCGACATCAAGGTCAAGTACAAGGATGCGATACAGAGCATTGCATCATACAAGAAGAAGATTGACGAGCTCAAGGCCGCAGAAGCGGAATTGAAGGAGCAGAAGAAGGCCGGGGCAATCACTGATGAAGAATACCAGAAGCAGATGGTTGCAACCGATTCCGTCATTACCCAATACAAGGATAATATTCGGGTGCTCCGCAAGGAACTACAGAACAATCTCAGACAAGAGCAGGAGAACGAGGGCAGTCTGAAATCTCTCCGTGCCCAGCTCTCGAATGCTACGAAGGCTTATGATGAGATGAGCCGTGCCGAGCGTGATAGTTCCAAGGGTCAGGAGATGCAGGAGCATATCCAAGACTTGATAGAGGAGCTGAAAGAGGCTGAGGAGGCTACTGGAAGATTTCAGCGCAGTGTCGGCAGCTATTACGATTCCATGATGAAGGCGGCTGACGACCTACAGAACACCGAGTTTTTCGGTTTTGATGTTGTTGATGATACTGGAATCGGAAAGGTTATGGAAATGGGAAAGTCCGTGGAAGACCTAAAGGTAAAGTTTGGTGCCTTGAAAAATACGGCTCTTTCCTTATTGACCAACCCTTATTTCCTCGCCATGGCAGGTGTGGCTGGTGTCGGAATGGCATTCAAGTGGTGGTATGACTACAACAAGGGATTGATGGAAGCCACACGACTGACGAAGCAGTTCACCGGATTGACCGGAAACGAGATGAAATCCGTGCGCAACGAGGTTCTTGCGGTATCCAATACATTCGGTTTGGAATTCACGGAGACGATGCAGTCTGCTAATACGATGAGCAAGGCTTTCGGCATTTCCGTTTCTGAGAGTTTGAAAATTATGCAGGACGGACTTGTGAGCGGTGCAAACGCCAACGGAGAATTCCTCGATACGATTAAGGAATACCCGAGATACTTCAAGGAAGCCGGACTGAGTGCAGAGGAAATGGTGGCAATATCAACGCAAGCGACCAAGGAGGGAATTTTCAGCGACAAGGGTGTTGATACCATCAAGGAAGGAAATATACGACTGCGAGAAATGACAACCGCTACGGCTGCTGCGCTTGACGGAATAGGCATTTCTTCCAAGCAAGTTCAAAAGGACTTGCAGGACGGAAACAAGACCACATTCCAGGTTATGCAAGAGGTGGCTAATAAGTTAAAGGAACTTCCGCAATCAAGTGCTGCTGTGGGTAGCGCAATTGCCAACATCTTCGGTGGTCCGGGAGAGGATGCCGGGCTTGCTTATATCGAAATGCTCGGTAATATCGAACTTGATATGGACAAAGTGAAGGCAAAGTCCGGTGATCTCGCCAAGGCACAAGAAGACGAATTGAACGCAACCAAGGAATTGCAGGACGCAATGGCTTCTCTGTTTGATTACACAGGGGGTGGCTTCGAGAACATGAAGGCTCAGTTGTCAACGATTGCAAAGAAATCACTTACGGCAGTTATCAAGGGAGTTGTGCAGGCAATCAACTACTTCATCGACTGGTACAATGACAGCCTTCTGTTGCGAGGGATAATCAATGCACTCGGGACAAGTTTCCGCTTGATGTGGAACGCAATCAAACTCGTATGTAATCTCGGAATAGACGCATTCAAGAGGATGGGCTTTGCAGCCAAGGGCATGCTTGATATTCTCGAAGGTATCGTGACTTTCGACCTATCAAAGGCACAGAAGGGATTCAAGGAGATATTCGACATTTCCGGCACAATCAAGGAAGCATGGCATGACATCAAGAACGCTGGCATCGAGATAGGAAACTCATTCGCAGACGGATTCGAGAACACCGTGAACGGAAGACTGAACCACCTGAAACTTGCGAACCTAGACGGTGGAGCGACCAGCATCGAGCCAACGAACGGAAACAAGGGAACGACACCAGCAGCAGCCAAGGGCAACACCACCAAGACCAAGGCACAGAGAGCCAAGGAGCAAGCGGAAGCAAAGGAGGAAGCCGAGCGCAGGAAGAAGCAGGAAAAGGAATTGCAGGAAGCGATTGCGCTTATACAGTACAAGTACAACGAGCAGGTAATGGACGCAAAGAAGCGATACCTCGCAGGCATGTACGACAACGAGCGAGACTACAGCAACGACCTCGAACAGCTGGAGAAGAACATGGTAGCGAGGAGCATTGACGCATACGTGGCTGCCGGGCAAATCGGAGCGGAAAAGGCGCAGGAAATGCAGGTAAAACTTCTAGACATCATGATAAAGGCGAAAGCGGACTTGAAGAACCAAGCAAAGGAGATTGTGGACGAACTCAACAAGGAGTTCGAGGACGCAGAGAAGGCACGCAAGGATGCGGACATCATGAACGGTGGCACTGGAGAGGAAGATGATACAGCCAAGCTGGAGAGATACAAGGCTTTCCTGGAGCAAAAGCTAGCAACGACACAAGAGAATGTTGAAGCGCAGAAGCAGCTACATAAGGAGTTGCATGATACAGAGATTGAATTGAAGGAAGACAGCAACAAAAAGCAGGCGCAGTTATCTTCCAAGCAACTGGAGACAATGGCGCAGATGATTTCGACCATGGGTGATGGTCTGGCTGACTTCTTCAGCGAGCAGGATAAATCTCTCCACTCGTTCTTGAAATCGATGCTTACGTCATTACTCGATGCAATCAAAATTGCCATTGATGCTTATTACGCTCAGATCCTAGCAAAAGAGATTGCAAGCAAGTCGTGGGCTGGTGTCGCCAGTACTGCTGCGCTGATGGCTCTTATCAATGCAGCTTTTGCCGGAGCGAAGGCAGCAATCAAAGGTTTCTCTACTGGTGGCTACGTGCAGGGTGCCGGGACCGGAACAAGTGACAGCATCCCCGCAAGGCTCTCGAATGGAGAGAGCGTAATGACCGCCAAGGCTACTTCAATGTTCAGCCCAATTCTCTCAGCCTTCAATCAATTGGGTGGTGGTGTGCCTATTGTTGTAAGCGGCAACCAGAGCAATATCGGCATTGATATGCTGGCTGCTGCCGTTGCCAAGGGGTATTCGATGGCTCCGCGTCCTGTTGTCAGCGTTGAGGATATCAACAAGACGCAGAGAAGGGTCAAGACAATTGAATCTCTTGCTGCAATATAGTGTTATTTCTATCATATTTGCGCTCTGTGCGGTTTTATTTGTCAAGTGGTGTAATTATATACCAAGGCACAAAATATCCGCTCATAACGTGAATTTTCGCTCAATTCACAAAAATTAAGTGTCTGAAATGAAAACATATCGAAAATAATCGTATCTTTGCAGCAGTTTAAACTAAAAATATCTATAATTAATGGCGCAACTAAGAATATACAACGATATTGATTGCCAGGATAACAAATTCTGGTATCAATGGTTCGGTGGCGATTGTGTCTGCTTTCAAGACATCGACACGTTTGCGAAATCCATCCCGGAAAATGATGATACCATCGACATGCGTATCTTCTGCAACGGTGGCTCGGTAGTTGAAGGCTGGGCAATCTACGACCGATTGAGACAGAGCGGAAAGAAAATCTCCTGCATCATCGAGGGCAAGGCTGCATCAATGGCGACAATCATCATGCTCGCAGCACCGAAGGAGAGCCGTAGGGCGTACGAGAACGCATCATTGCTTCTGCACAATCCGTGGATACCTTGCTGGGCACTTGAAGAGCAAGTGACGGCAAAGGATTTGGAGAATCACGCAGAGGAGATGCGAATGTGGCAGAATAAGATGGTAGATGCTTATGTAGAGCGATGCGGATGTGACCGGGAAGAGGTACAGGCATTGATGGATAAGGATATATTCATCGACACGAAGGAAGCAATCCGTCTCGGTTTAATCTCTTCTACAGTTCCAGCTATCAGCGCAAGGGCAGGCAAGTCAGTTTCAAGTTTTATTAATAATTCAAAAAAACAAAATCCAATGGCAAAAGAACAGAAAAAAGAAATCAAGGCTTCTTTGCTCGACAAGATTCTTGCTCATTTCGGTGTCAAGTCTCTTGACGAGGTAGAACAGAAGGTGTACGAGCCACAGTCTGAGAAGAAGGATGATGTTGTCGCAATGGAACTCAACACATCGGACGGTCAAGTTCTGACCGTAGAGCGTGAAGAGGGCGACCCACAAGTCGGTGACAAGGCGAGCCCGGACGGTACATTTGAGATGCCGGACGGCAAGACAATTGTTGTCGAGGATGGTGTTATCACGGACATCAAGTCTGCCGATGACAACGAAGACAACGATGAAGGCGGTGAAGGCGAAGGTGGTGACGATACCGTTGCCAAGTTGAAGAATCAAGTTGCCGCTCTCCAGACTGAGCTCGAAGGAGTGAAGGTAGAATTGAGCAAGGCGCAGTCTATGGCTAAGACCAAGAACGATATGCGCATCCTCAACGCTGTGAAGATGGCAGGCGGTGAAAAGATGCTTGCTAAGTTCGCAAGCAGTTATGTTCCGCAGCAGCGTCAGCCATCCGGCAAGCAGGCTGGCGAGCAGGCTTCCATGAAGGAAGACAAGAAAGATGCCGTTATCGCTAAGTTGAAAAAGCTCAACGGCAAGAAGTAGTTTTTAATCATTAATTGTTTTTAATATTTATGAGTGGATTTACTAAAAAGCAGGTCGAGAATCTGGTTCTCGAATCTGCAAACCTTGCGAGTATCAAGGATGCGATTCAGGAGACATTCTACAAGGATGAAGACTTCTCTCGCTTCGTGAACATTCAGAAAGTCAAGGAGAAAGACCCTATCGCTCTTCTCGGTGAGATGGAGATGGTAGGTAAGAAGGGCGGTGGCTGCGACCCTGTCTATGAAGAGAAGGGTATTGCCAACTCTCAGAACCGCTGGGAACTCGGCAATTGGGAGATTCCTCTTAAGGTATGTTTCGAAGCCTTGAAGGGAACAATCGCTGAGTATTCATTGAAGACCGGAACTGATATCGGAGACCTTGAAGATACCGATTTCCTTGCTATCTATGCTGATGCGCTCAAGCGTGCAATCCTTCAGATGATTTGGCGTTTCGGCTGGTTCGGTGACACAGAAGCGAAACTGGTTGACAGTGGCGGTAAACTGACTGCTGGCTCTAACGTAGACGCATTCAACGTCTGTGACGGTCTCTTCAAGCGTATCTTCGCTGCAACCGCAGAAAAGAACCATACTGAGATTGCAGCGAACAAGGCTGAATCAACCGCAGCACAGATTGCAGCTATCCGTACCAAGGGCACAGCTACAACTCTGGTCGATACCATTCTGATGGACGTTGACAGCCGTATCATTGATGACCCAGGCGCAGTTCTCCTCATGACCAGAGGTCTTGCGGATGCTCTCGCTTATGACATCAAGAAGACCTACAGCGATATCCTTCCATTTGAGAAGGTGTTCGATGGCTTCGATGTGGCGAACTACAATGGTGTTACCATCGCGCGTGTCGGCATCTGGGACCGCATGATTAAGGCATACGAGAAAGGCGAGGCGACAATTAACCTTCCTTATCGTGCGGTATTCTGCAATCCGAAGCAGCTTATGGTTGGTACGGATGCAGACAATCTCATCAGCGACCTCGACATCTGGTTTGAAAAGAAGGAGCGCAGAAATTATATCTACGCTACCGGAAAGATTGGTACTGCATTGCTCGAATCAGACATGATTCACGCGGCATATTAATCGCTCCAACATCTTCAATTTATCAATTAGTATTAAGTCAGTTATCCTCGCCATCCGAAAAGGTGGCGGGGATATAAACTAACAACAAAAAAGCAAAAATTATGACTGGAACATGTGAGAAACTTATCTCGCAGGATATCAATATTGCCTGTGATGAAATGGTCGTAAAAGGCTTGGAGAGCGATGGCATCATCATCAATCGTGAGAGTGTCGACTTCTCTAAGTGCGTAATTGCCGACAATGTAATCAAGACGCTCGTTCTTAAGGTTGGCAAGAAGGGTTATCAGATCAAGCAGGATGGCAACAAGCCTTTCTCCGGAACCAAGACCGAATTGAACGTTGGCACATACCGCAACAGTTGGAACAATACCGTAGCGGTGGTTGTGCTCGCCAATACTCCAGAGGTTGCTGCAAATATCATTGATGGTCTTGCTAGCGGCAAGTTCATTATTATCCTTCGTAACCTTTCAAAGGGTACTGATGGCAAGGCAGAGTATCAAGTGTTCGGCTGGGCGCAGGCATTGAAGGCAAGTGCAGGCGAGAATGACAAGTATTCTGATGATACCGAGGGCGGCTGGCTCATTACCCTTGAAGAGACTGGTGCTCCAAGAGCAGCATATTTCTTCTTCGATACTGATGCAGCAACCACGGAAGCCAAGTATAAGAGCCTTCTGACCGAAGCCTCATCAGATTAGCCTATGACATACAAGGAAGCAGTCGCTATTGTGGAAGACCTACGGAGTAGGTTTGACTCTCCTTTCGGAGCAGCCGACAAGGCTGCAATCGAGAAACTATACATCATGGTAGCTCGCAAGCAGTTCGTACCAACGACATGCCAGCAATGTTACCATGATGCGCTAATTGAGATTTATTTAACTCTTAAAAATTCAAAAGCTATGCCAGAACAGTGTAATTATAGAATGAAGGCCGGATTCATCATTTCGTGCCCAGACTTCCATGGCGGCAAAATCTTTACCAACGAGAACCTTACCGACGAGGTCGCTGCAGAATACCTTGATAAGTTTCCAGGGATGCAGGACTACTTCCAGAAGGTGCCGAAAGAGAAGGTCGAGAAGCCAGCCAAGAAGAAGGATAAGGGCAGCAATGATACTCCATCCGGTAACAACGAGTAAACTATTAAGCGATGAACGTTAAGACAGTTAAGAAGCCAGCGAGACGCGTAGACACGAGTTATGTGTCTCGCTTCAAGATGCAAGCATACGGATATAATAATCTATATCCGCAGAATATTGCGCAGATTACAGAAGCAAGCGGTACTGCTATGCTATGTATTGACCGATACGCCCGCTTCATTGAAGGATACGGATTCGGCAATGATGCCGTTGCGGAATACATTCTCAACAATGAAGGAGATACGACAGACGATATCCTTAAGAATGTTGCTGCCGACTTGGCAAAGTTCGGTGGTTTCGCCCTTCACGTCAATTATAACGTTCTATGCCAAGTGTCAGACGTGCATCATGTACCCTTCGAGAACTGCCGACTTGAAGAGCCGGACGACAAGGGGCACGTGGCGCATGTTCTCGTTCATCAAGACTGGACGCAGCGTAAGACAAGAAACGGCAAGAAGTTGAGAGTGACCGAGGAGAATATCGAGAGGTTCGACATCTTCAATTCTGACCCGGATATCGTGAGCCAACAGATAGATAATGCTGGCGGTATCGATACGTACAAAGGTCAGATCATGTGGTGCAGCTTGGATGGTAAGTTCGTGTACCCGAAGGCTCGGTATGATTCCGCAATCACGGAAATCTCAACAGATGAAGGTCTGGGCAACGTCAAGGCAAGGAACGTCCGTAACAACTTCCTTGTCTCCTGTATGCTCATCAGTAAGAAGGGTGTGCCAAAGACGGACCCGGAGACTGGCGATGAGATTGATAGCGGTCAGATGATAAGCGATGAAGACCTTCAGCAATTCCAGGGGGATGAAAACTCATTGAAGATTCTCGCCATCGAACTGGAGAACGATGAGGATGAACCGAAGGTCGTTGCCTTCCCAACTAAGAACTTCGACAAGGAGTTCAGCGTGACGGATGCAAGCGTCATTGAACGCATTTATGCTCAGTTTCATCAAGAATTGTTCTATGCCATCCGTATCGGCAAACTCGGCTTTAGCGGTCAAGTAATGCAGGATGCGTATGAATACTATGCCGGAGAGGTGACCGTTGAGCAGAGATTCATTGAGAGAGCCTTCAAGAAGGTGTTCTCTGCTTATGTAGACCCTGCCCTGCAAACGTTAGACTTGACCTTGCAGCCATTGAAGTATATCAGCAGCGAGGTCGCAGGAAACAATACAATTGATTAAGACCATGGCAGAAGAAAGAACATCATTATTGACGGTTGAGCAGTTCAAGCAGCTAGCTCGACCTACTGGCAACCATATTGACGAGGAAGAGGTCAAGGTATTCATACGTGAATGCGAAGACAGCTTCATTATCCCGGCTATCGGTTATGAGAGGTTCAAGGCTTCCATCGGTCAAGGTGATTTCGGGGATTCCGTTCTTCCGGGATTCAATGCAGATACCTTCATTGACGGTGGCGAATACTCTGTCGATGGCAAGGATTCGAGCTGTAAGGATATCAAGGTCTTGAAATATACGAGTGGAATACGTAAATCGCTTGCATATTTCGTGTATGCGAAGATATTACGCTCGGATGGTACAATTGTCAGCCGGAGCGGTGCAATGCGTCACAGAGACGATTATTCAGACCATGTTGACGATTCATCGCTTAAGCAGTACAACGACATCATGGGGATGGCAGAGAGTTACTTATCAGACGCCCTTCTGTATCTTAAGGCGACAACGAAGACTGGTGAGGTCAAGCCGCATCGAAGTACAAGGGTAAGGATTCATGCAATCGGAGATTAGCTTATGGTTGAAGTATCAGACATTTTAACTCGCTCGAAAAGAGTGAGAGACGAGACACAGGTCGGTGGGAATACAGCCAGCAGGGTTGGCGGTATTCTTGTCGACTTGTGTCAGTTGGTGAAGACTGGTGGTGTCGAGGTTCCATCCAGAGATACGAGATTTCGGGGTGAGTGGTCCGAGATAGTTGCGAATAGCGACAATCCATACGTATGCGATGAGACTACAATCGATAGCGTATATTATTACGGCTGCAAGTACTTCTGTAAGAAGGACATAACGAAACTGCCGCCTACGTATCCGTTCACGGATTGGGGATTCCTTGAAGGGAATCCGTATTTTTACCTGCAAATGACTTCCTCGAAGTTCTGGAACTTCCGCATCAGTCAACTATTGAAGGTAGACAAGGACGGAAACTTCCTTCCGTTCACTACTCTTGAAGTGACCGGATTGCTGTATAATCAGGACGTGACCGGATTCATGTACAACGTTGTATGGACGAGAGATACAGGACGCCCGGATCAAGATTACGCTTGGAACAACACGCACAAGAATATTGGAACTTCTCTTCCTCTGACCTACGATGATATCGGTGGTAATGATTACAAGGCAGGAACTACGACATTCAAGTGTACTGCGCAGATTGATGCCGGAAAGACAATATTCACAGAAGAACAGGAAATCAAAATATAGACAATATGAAAGAATTAGGAAAAAGCAATCCGAAAGAGCTATCTATAGAAACAACTGCCTACTCGCAGAGCGTATCTATTGAGAACATCGGAGCAATCACGAACAGACAGACGTATGATGCTGCCAGCAAGACCTATGAGCCGGACTTCTCGCAGCGCCCATGCCAGCTCTTCCCTAAGTGCTTCCTCATTGACCCGGACAATCCGGTACAGACGGAAGTCTTCAACAAGCAGCTTGATTCCTTCAAGTGGTTTGAGGTGACATCGGAGGGGGAAACGCTTATCTATCCGAGTGCAGATGCAAGCGGAATCAAGGCTGGCTACGAGGTAGAGAAGAATGGCGAGTATAAGGGTATGCTCTACGTCAAGTCTAATGGTAAGGTAGGCAATCGCAGAACCGTCAAGTTCATCGCTACATGGACAGACCCATTGAGCGGATACATCTACAAGTTCCAGGCAGCAAAGCCTATAACGGTTGAGGATATTACGGAAGCAAGGGCTACCCTGTCTCTTGATGCGCCATCCGCCATCCGGTGGAACCCGATGCGCATGCCTGCAGAGCAGACCATCAACGCAAAGGTCTTCGTTGGTAACAGCGACATGACCGATAGTGATAAGGTCAAGTTGTGGTGGCTGCGAATTCTCTGCGATGGAACAAAGGAGCCGATTACGGCAGACGATGAGACCACGAGCTGGGAGATTGATACCATTACGACATCTGAGAGCGGACAGATCACGGGAATATCAATCAATCGTGAGATGATAGGGGATTCCATATCTTACGAGGTTCATGCGGTGTACAATGCAGATGGAGTATTTCCGAAGTCTTACTCTAAGACAGACGCGATAGAGACTACTACCATCGCAAGGTATATTCCGAGCCTTAATATTACGTATTCCGGCTCTACGACATCAATCGTTAATGGTGTCTTGTCTATTCTCTGTACTGCATTCGTCTCTGATGGTGCCGGAACACTCGATGCGTCCGTCTGGAATGAATACGCAAGGGCTCGTTGGGCATTCGTCAATTACTCCATCGATGAAGACGGAAACAGAACTGAATCCGAGAAGCTCATCGGCTACGGAACGGAAATGTGGATTCCGGTAGAGCAGAGTAAGTTCCTTCGAGTGACATTGGAAGACCGGGGAAACTACGTTGTTCTCGTTGATGACAAGGGCAAGGTTCTCGAAGATGAAGCCGGAAACAAGTTGATAGAACGTGAATTGATTAATTAATAATATTATGGGATATTACATCAAGGTAACTAAACAGGTGGCTTCTCGCATCCTATCCGATGGAGTGAAGCCAACGAAGACTGCTGACGGAAACTGCATCGTGTGGCAGTCTGAATTGAACGGAGTTGAGGGTGTCAATCTCTCTGAGAGAGCGGCAACTGTTGGCGGTGTCCTTCTTACTGCCAAACAGGCAAAACTGGAGATTGCCGGAGTAGAGCATCATTCCGAGTGCTATACACCAGCCGCCTATGGTGGCGAGGATAAGATAAGTGATACCGGGCAGGAGACTGCTGAGTATACACAGACGGTCAAGGACCCGGAAGTTATCGGTGCATCACCAGCCGATGAAAAAGAAGTCAAACCAAGTAAAAAATAAAAGCAATGAGCAAAGGAACAGTAACCGGTCAAGTGACCGTGATATCTGATGGTACAACGTTCTTCCCGATTCTACAATGCACTATCGGAGACTTGTATCAGTCTTACAAGGGAGACCCTGCATCGCCTACGAATGTGTCTCCTAATTTTGAGACTATCGAGAGTAAGCCGTTAATTGTCTTCCAGGCATTCTCTGCACAGGAAGCGACTGGTTCAACATATAATCTCGCCAATGCAACTGCGAAATGGTACGTTGATAATACTCTTATTTCTTTCAATGAGGATGGCGTATCAACAACAGTCTTCAATGGAGTGAGCGGACATTTCACGAAGTCTACGACTGACGGAAATCCATCCCTTAAGGTCAACAAGAACCTTGTCAACATCAATGCCGGAAACTCATTTACGATTAAATGCGTGACAACGATATCTGTCGACAATACTTCTGTTGACTTGACTGCCGTCATCCCTGCGACAGTTGTGCTCGGAACGGAAAATACCAAGAAGGTTACGATTGTGGCTACAAGCACGAAGAATCTCTTCACTATTACCGAGAAGGGCGGTTCATGTACGGTTGCTGCAATGGTTATTTCGGGCGATGTTGTATCAACTGATACCTATACGTATAAATGGTACTACAACGCTGACGATGGCGACTGGACGCTCAAGAAGAGCGGAACAGAGAAACAGTTTACAATCAATGAAGCAGACGTAAATTCGTCTCTCCTCATCAAACTGGAAGTATACAAGGGAAGCGAGTTGTACGGCATGGATACGCAGAGCATCAATGACGTTTCAGACCCTTATATCTTATTTCCTAACTGCTGCAGGGAAGGTACGAATGAACTGCGTGCAGAAGCGGTAAGACGCAAGGAGACTGGCAATCTTGTCTACAAGCCGCAATTGTACAGACGTGGAAGCTCAACACCGGAAACCGGATACAAGTTCAACATGTTCTGGTATGATTACGCTGGAATCAAGGTTCTCTCCTACGAGAATGCTGCCGAATTCACGGTTCCGATAAAGACTATCACGGAGCACAGCGGCTTAATCTACGTGTTGCAGACAACAATATAATATCGCGCCTATGGAGGGGAAGAACGTATTGGCTTCGGTAACAGGCAATGTTCCTGTAATCGAAGAAGGAGAGAAGGGAGCGAAGGGTGCAACAGAACGCCCTCGCTCTTGGGAAGAAATCCCGGATGGCTCTGCAATTGAATCCGGAACAGGCAATGAACAATGGATTGATATTGTTCTGTATGGGGATGATTTCTACCAGTGCATCAGATCATTCACGAAGGGTAATGGTGTCGTACCTACGAACACGATATACTTCAAGCCTATCACTGACTACAAGCGGCTTGCAACTGGGTTATTTCTCGCAAGGAAAGGCTACATCAAAAACCTCATGGTTAATGACATATACATAACAGGCGATGGCACAGAAACCGGAAATGTTCTACTGAAGGCTGATAAGGACGGAATCACGTGTAACACAGGAACATTCAAGAATGTAGATATAAGCGGTAAGGTCACTGCAACGTCCGGCTTCGTTGGCAACTTTACAATTGCAGATGGTTCTATCAAGTATGTGTCTGCCGCGAAGACCTGTGAAGTTTGTACTGACTACGTGCAGTATGTTGACTTATCGAAAACCCAGTCTCTTTATTTCGGATATGGAGATTCCGGGGTGAAAGCTGAACTTAGAGGAAAGGATGAAGACAACAATGATATGGTATGCAAGATGATTGTTACTCAGGACGAATTGAAACGTAAGAACATAGGGTTGGTAACGTCTATGAGTGGATTCAAGTCTAAGTTTGCGCCCAACGAGCTATATATTGGAGATTTCTTCAAGCGAGCGGTTATGGTGCAGATATATAGGGGTGGTTCCGGGGTGTTACATAGATATTCTCTTCCCGTCGCTGGGGTTGGATGTTATATAGATAGCGAAAATAGCAAAATGAATCTAGTCCTTAGAGGGCTACGATCTGGGTCTACAGGCTCTGTTTGGTCTAAAGGCGAGATATACGAAGAAAATGGTTTTTTAAAAATTTACAAAGGATTTTAAAAAGGAATAATTATGGCAATTTCAACAATTAAGGCTGGTGACTGGCTGAAGGCGAATGGTCAGATCATCACAGACGCTAGCAAAGCTAGTATGAAGACTTATCTTGAACAGAACTTTCGTCCTTTGCAGGATGGTGTCTACATCGGCAAGATGCAGAATGACGGATGGGGTCCTCAGACTGGAGATGAGACTGCAGTAATCGGTTCGTATAAAAGAATCGAACCATGGCAGACAACGAACATCGGTATCACGGCTGCCGATGCTGATGCTATCGTTATCCAGCATGGCGGCTACAGACTGGGCATTGCTCTGACCGAACCATCAGCAGCGATAAAATGGGGAAGCGTGCAGGAGAGTAATTCCATCGGCTACAAGCAATCGAGCGACCTCAACAACTTTGATGGCGATGTTCGTACTGCTGGCATCATGGCGAGTAGCTTCTACAAGAACGATGCCCCTGAAACGTATGGTGTCGCTTACTGCTGGAACTACATGACGAAGCGCACGGACAATGGCAAGCCTTGTCAGATTGGTAAGCACAACTGGTGGATGCCGACTATGGGAGATTTGTCGCTCATACATCAGCACTTCGAGACTATCAATCTCGCCATGCGGCGCATTAAGGATGCCGGGAAGCAGTCTGTATCACTCTTGCAGCGGGCGCATTACTGGTCGTGTGTAGAGCGTTCGGGCGCGCTTGCGTGGTATCTGACTTTTGGCACAGGCCATCGGAGCGGCAATGGTAAGGTTGACACCAGCCTTCGGGTGCGTCCAGTTACGGCATTTTAACTCTTTAT
>ULRE01005454.1_pt1 | contig 32395 bp, 28 predicted proteins | sample 1955141 | NCBI WGS metagenome assembly ULRE01 (sample SAMEA4835674, study PRJEB28245) | human gut metagenome | biome: gut microbiome; material: fecal sample | place: Denmark | collected 2008
GTGGCATGAGCGTTGGCACCGCGATCCGGCGCACCGGTGGCTGCGCCAGCAAATCGTATCGTCATTAGAGGGGAAGCCATGTTAAGCGGATTAAATCATCTGACTCTGGCGGTCAGCCAACTGGCGCCGAGCGTGGCGTTTTATCAGCAGCTGCCGGGGATGACGCTGCACGCCCGCTGGGATAACGGCGCGTATTTTTCCTGCGGCGACCTCTGGTTGTGCCTGTCGCTGGACCCGCAGCGGCGCGTTACCCCGCCGGAGGAGAGCGACTACACCCACTACGCGTTCAGCATTGCGGAAGAGGATTTCGCGCTTTTTGCCGGGCGGCTGAATGCGGCTGGCGTTCCGGTATGGAAAACCAACAAAAGCGAAGGTGCGTCGCACTATTTTCTCGACCCGGACGGCCACAAGCTGGAGCTGCACGTTGGCAACCTCGCCCGGCGCCTGGCGGCGTGCCGGGAGAAGCCCTATAAAGGTATGGTGTTTTTTGGCGAGGACGAACAGACGGCCGGGAACCCGTAGCCCGGCTAAGCGTAGCGCGAGCCGGGGGAAAGCGGAGGCGGCATTGCGCGTTGTTTCCCCGGAGGCGGCGCTTGACGCGCCTTGTCCGGGCTACCGGCCCGTGCGATCGGGTAGCCCGGACAGGCGCAACGCGCCGCCTCCGGGATAGATAAATTGCGTTAGCCTTCCAGCTTCAATTCCACATTGCGCTTGAGCACCAGGCGCATCAGCAGGTAATAGACCACGCCAACCGCCAGCCAGCTCAGCCCCAGTACCTTCGCCTGCGCGTCCATTTCATAAATAACAAAGCCGATAATGCACAGGCCCACCACCGGGAACAGCAGGTGCACCACCAGATTGCGCGATTTCTGACGAATGATGTAATGGTTTATCACGGCAATATGCAGCACCAGGAAGCCCATCAGCGCGCCGAAGTTCACCAGACGGCTGAGGTTATCGATATCGCCGTAGAACCACAGGCCGGAAGCCAGCGAAATCAGCGCCACAAACAGGGTGCTGACGTAAGGCGTTTTCAGCCGCGGGTGCACCTTCGCCAGCAACTGCGGCAGCTGCTTATCGCGTGCCATCGCAAACAGAATACGCGACACGGCGGCCTGCGCCACCAGGGCGTTAGCAATCCCCCACGAGATCACCGTCGACCACATGGTGACATACTTCAGCCAGCCGCCGCCCGCCAGATTCGCGGTATCGTAGAAGGCGGTATCGAGGCTGCTAAACGTCATGCCCTGCGCCAGATCGGCGGCAATCCACGTCTGCAGAATAAAAAGCGAACCGACCAGCATCAGCGCGCCCAGCGACGCCTTACCCACGGTATCTACGCCGCCTTTCGTTTCCTCCGACAGCGTGGAGATCCCGTCGAAGCCGAGGAACGAGAGCACGGCGATGGAGACCGCGCCCATCACCAGCGGCAGGCTGAACTTATCGGCGTTGTAGAGCGGGTCGAGGGTCAGATGGCCCGCCCCGGCGCCAGAGTAGAGCGCAATCAGCCCCAGCACGACGAACACTGACAGCACCACGATCTCCGCGATCAGAATCGTGTTATTGGCGCGTGCGGTAAAGGTAATGCCGCGCAGGTTAATCAGGCTGTTAATCGCGATAAAGCCGACAATCCACAGCCAGCCCGGCACGCCCGGCAGCATGGGCGCCAGCGCCGCCGCGCTGACGATATAGAGCAGCGACGGCACCAGAATATAGTCCAGCAGGATCAGCCAGCCGGCAAAAAAGCCGACAATCGGATGAATACCGCGCTGGGCATAAGCGTATACCGAGCCGGAAACCGGAAACGCGCGCGACATCGACCAGTAGCTCATGGCGGTAAAGAACATCGCCACCATACCGATGAGATAGGCCAGCGCCACCATGCCCTGCGCGCCGTCCCAGACGTAGCCAAAGACGCCAAACGGCGCGATGGGTACCATAAATATCATGCCGTAGACCAGCAGATCGCGGAACGTCAGCGCCCGATGCAGCTCCTGCTTATAGCCAAATTGTTCAACGCTCATGCCCGCTCCCCTTCGATGCTCAGGGAGAGCTGCTCAGCCACTGACTTTGGTAACGCATAGCGGCAGGTTTTCAGCGGATCGACAACCTGACAGATTTGCAGGTCGCCCGCAATGCTCAGGATGCTGATGGCGTCTGCCAGCATCAGGGAGGTATTGTCGGCGATAAAATGCGCCATATTGCGGGTAGCCATGGCGGCGGCATCATCGAGTGTCAGCGCCGAGGCGAGGGTAAACAGGGTCTCGCTGTTTTCGAGCATCGGCAGCGGCAGGCGGCGGTTTTTAACCACCGTCAGTTCGACCAGTACTTCGCCGGGGATTTCCAGACCGCAGACCGAGACTTCGCCATCGCCCATCGCGGCGTGTAAATCCCCCAGTCCGAACAGCGCGCCGGGGACGTTGACCGGCAGCCACAGGGTGCTGCCGGCGGTAATCATTTTGCAGTCCATATTGCCGCCGTGGCTATCCGGCGTGCCGCAGGAGATGGCTTCCCCGGCAGGCGCGACGCCGATCACGCCGACCATCGGATTAAGCGGCACGCGCACGTTGCCGGGCAGTATGGCATGGTCGTTTTCAATGGGCACGATGGTGACCTTCGGGGCATCGAGCTCGTCGCCAATCACCCCCAGCTGCGGTGCGGTGACCATCACCGCCTGATTGCTGCTTAGGGTAATGCGTTTGATGGTGACCTTGAGCGCATCGCCCGGCTCGGCGCCCTCGACGTACACCGGCCCGGTCGCCGGGTTAATACGCTGCCAGTCCAGTTCGTTGAACACGGCATCGGCGGAGGTGATTTGGTCGGAGAAGCAGTCGCAGGTTTCAAACAGCACTTCACTTCCGCTGCTGACGGTAGCGACAGGAGCGTTATCCCGCGACATGGCGTAAACCACCCGATCTTTGGTAATTTTCATGACATTCATCCCGGTTATATTGTTGTGTTTTTTATATTTAGAGTTTCCCGTATAGGGAATGAGTGAATTTATCGGGATTATTACTGGAAGGCAATCAGGTCAGGTTTTTCAAAAATAAATGATATATATTTGCTGGTGAATCATGCGGTTAGATATATTGGTGGGGTTTTCTTATATGCTGGTTATTTAGCAAAAAACTTTTTGTTATATTGTCTTTAGTTGTCATTCGCTAATTGTTTACTGTTATGGGGTTATTATCCAGCATATTACGCTGCAGCGTGCGGCGGTATGATTTTAAAATATGCGGTGATATGAGCGCATTGTAAGGTCTTAGGTGCCTGGAGAAGAGAAATCCCGAAGGCGGCGCTTGATGCGCCTGTCCGGGCTACCGGCCCGCAGACGGCAGGAATCCCGTAGCCCCGGTCAGCGCAGCGCCGCCGGGGAATTTAGCTTAGGCCAGCTTACGTTTCTGCCCGGCGATCGCGCTGATTAACGCTTGAACCTGTTTTTGCTTGCGCGCCGACAGCTTATTCAGCTGGCGCAGCGATTCCACCAGTTCCGGCTCCGGCTGCATCGCGGTGATCACGATACAGCCTTCCATTACTTTGATATCGATTTTGCTGCCGGTGGTAAAACCGGCGGCTGCAAGCTACTGGCCTTTCATGATAATCGCCGGGATATGCTGATGATCTTCAAAGCGGCTCGCGTAACTGACTGTGCCTTTACAGTTATTTTCCGGGGAGACTTCTGGATCGGTGAATTCTGCAATAGAATGCGGGGTAGTCATGATCTCTATTCCTATTCCAATAGTGGTTGTGATTAGCAAGGCGCTCGTGTTGCAGCACGGGCGTCTTGCGAAAAATAACACCTGTAAATTTACCCAGTACTTTAATCAAAGTCTAGTTTTAATTATAAATAACCAATGCGTTTACAATATCACCGCTTGTAATGAGCTGATTATTTTATTATCTGTAAATTGCAAGTAATATCATTCATTATATGAATACTGCAAGAGTTTATTTTATCTCTGAGTTTAATCATTGAGTTAATTTTATTCTCTATTTGATGCAGTAAATTATCTATTTTAATTTGAACTTCTATTGATGGTAATTTTATATCTATCGATTTTATATGACGGACGGTGATATATTGCTGTGCAGTTCCTGATGAAAGTTTTCTTAACTCCATTGCATTTAATAACTTCGCAAGATAGGGCATGTAGACTACATCGTCTTTTCTATTCTTAACAACCATGGAGTTGTTTGTAACCCAAATGTCTCCGTTGCAATATCGCACGTTTCCACAAAGCGCTCCAACTTTGCCAATAACAATAGTTTCGCCAAATTCTTTTGCCTCATTAGTATAACCAATAATCCCATTCCCACCAAAAACGGGTACTTCCCCTTTTTCTGAAAAATTATTTTTCTGTAGCAATAAACCAGCCTTTATTATCAATATATCATCAAGGTTATATTTTATTGATGTATTGCTAGTCCTGATTTGGTCGAGATCATCTTTTAATCGCTTTATGTCATTTTTTAATGAAAATAGCACATCATCAAAATTACTTAAATTATTATCAAGAGAATCAATATCTTCTAATGAAGTATTAAAATTTAATCTCTCTCTGTAAAATTCTGGACGCTCTAGAAAATTATAATTAGATTGTAATTCGTCATGATTTAAAAGCCAGGTGCTTTGAGAATTATTATTTTGTGATAATGATGATATTATTTCCTGAGTATTGCTAATACTAAAAGGATTTGATTTTGTTATTTTATATTGAGTGCTAGCATCATGCACTAAAATTTGTTTTGTGGGTCCGTTCTTACTGAAAAATAGTATGCTAGTTTTAACTGCTGTGTAAGGTAAGAAAACACCAGCAGGCAATGATATTATTTTAGTTACATTGAAATCTGACAGCAATTTCTTCTTAAGAGTGATAGCTTCGTGATGCTCATCTGAAAAAAACCTGTTAGGTAATATAATGACTGCATTACCATTATTCTCGAGAGAGAGCATTATATGCTCTAAAAAATTATATTCCAGATATTTATGGGCGAAATAATTATTATATGTGTCTATTTTCCCGAATGGAGGGTTTGATATTATTAAGTTATATTTATGATCTAAATTGTTGCATTGAATACTGTTACCGCATTCGATAGAAAAGTTGTCTATATTGTTTAGTAATATATTACATAAAGATAGTAGACACGAAAAAGATGATAGATCCTTACCAAAAACTTTTAGATTGACATTTTTATATGTATTTTTTATTTTATAAAAGGCAGATAGTAAAAGACCTGAAGTTCCACATGCTGGATCATAAATATAATCACTTGGGGAGCTTGGAATATCATGAGTCAGAAGTTCACAAATTGCAGTTGGAGTATAGTATGCACCTGAACTACCTGACTCGTCAGACATACGAGATAACAGTTTTGCATAATCATCCCTTAAATTGTAAAAGTGCGATAATGAATTTATATCATCTAAAGCATTCTTTAAATTTGTTGTGGATATAAATTTATCTAATTCCTCTAAATGATAAGAAAGGTCTGTTAAAACAGTGGTGTTATTATGGTCATGGAATCTATCTGATCTCCTTATAATACTCTCTATTTGTTCAATGCAACCAATAATATCATTGTTATGTGAGCTATTACAGCGTTGGATATTTATCGTTCCTTCCTGAGAAAGTGATAAATATTTTTTTATCAGCAAGCATGAAATAACTTTTACGGCTTGTTCAGTATTTATTATATTTTGTTCATTTTTAATAATACTGAGCATTATTTCTAGTATGTTCTTATTTTTCATAGTTTGCTCTCTAAAAATTTAAACATATTTTCAATATCTATACTTATTTCTTCTGCGGGGATGAAAGAAATATACTTGGCTAATTTTATTTCATCCAAGCCAATGCCCTCTGAGTCTATTAACTCAGTCATATATTCCTTTACATTTAAAGCCCTTATATGATCATTATCTCCGGGGTCATTTAACTTCAAATAGGAATTTTTTGGTAGATCATCATTGTTTACGCAACCAATCTTATCATATTCAGACATAGCAGAATAAGATAAAAGATAGTTTTTTATTTCACGACGATGCCATGAAAGTAAATAAATTTCGGTTCTGGGACTATATTTGCTTTTTAGTTCTCTAATCCGCCTTTCGAGCTGCTGCACAGCAACAGAAACTCCATCACTTTTAAATGTGAGGATTGCTTCATCCCTATCGCATACTAAAAATATACGATGAGGCTTTCTATCGCTGTTTGAGGATAGCAAATTTTCGAGCCAATCTATTTTCGATTTTGCAAAGTCATGTGTAATATTTCCGTAACCAGAAGGATGTTTGACCGGCTGTAAATTGATTAATTTAGCGATGTCTAAATTTTTTTTATGTGCAAGTGAAGTGAATATTTTCCAGTCATTGTAATGATCAAGGACAACAATATTATCAAGTTTATTACATAATTCAAACTGTACTGAATTAATTCTAGTTAGCATTGAAAGTCTTTGAATTAATGCTTTCATTTTATCTTGTTCGCAAATTTTCCCCCTGTTTACTATTTTTAATGTTGAGAACGTATTTTCTCGTGCTGTTATTGAATCAATAAGATGTGTGGAGGTAATCGCATGGCCTTTTATTGCATGTAATTCCTTCCAGAGGATCTCTATATTTTTATAATGAAGATGTGAATCTATTTCATCAAGGAGAAAAATGGTATCTGGATGATCAAATAGATCAAGTAATGAATATAGAAATAAGATCTGATACTCACCATCGCTTAAATCGCTTAATTCCAAATCATCTTTAAAGGTCAACTTCATAGATGGTTTTGATATAAAATAATCGTTGTCTGCAGCTTGTGTATAAAAGGAAATTATAGGGTCAAAATAATCTTCAGCAGTGTTAATATATGATGGATTATTAAACTTTTGGAAATCTAACTGTATTGATTTAGATTCCATTGGAGAACTAAAATCATAGTCATGGTCAACTATTGTATTTATAAAACTTTCAAGTGTACGATGATAACTCGTCGAACGTAGTGTGTCCATTTCTCCATCTTCTTCATCTTGTAACGCCTTTTGTACTCTATTGACATAGGCTCGACTAACTTGAACAGAAAAAGTGAGAGTGCTTGAAATATCGGTGAGATTGTTTTCTGATAATTCAACGTAATTCTTTCTCACAAGAAATGAACGAACTAATCCCCTATCGTTACTAATAGTTGAGAGAAAAATCAATAATTTTGACCATGTTTTATCATAATAACAACAGTCTAAACTTAGCCCTCTATTAGCATTTCTTTCTTGATTTAAGTAGTTAGAGAAATGCTCGGAAAATTTTTCATTTTGGCCAGAAGAGAAGCAAACAACTTTTTTATCAGAAAGTATTGATTTTGCCAGGCGGTTAACAAAAATGGATTGGAGGATTGAGGATTTACCTGCGCCATTTTCTCCAATAAGAGCTGTGATCTTCTCAAATTCAATGAGTTGTTGATTTCCGTATAATCTATTACTTGGTAAATTTAGTTGCATGTTAGTTAGTCCATAAATTATACATAGTTTAATATTATAATTTAATCTTAGTATTATGGTTTGAAAATTGACTGAAGTTAATCATGATGTTGTGATGTTCGCCTTAAAATTCTCTGCCTGCGCCAGCACGCCCATATACACATCATCATTCGCCACCGGTGGGAATTTATGTTTGTGCAGCAGCAGAATCAGTTCCACCTTCAGCTTGGCTTTAATATCATCACGCTTGCTCCAGTCCGGATACTTCGAGGTGTTATCGACCACCGCCTTCATCTCTTTCGCCAGCGCCAGCATCTTGTCATCCTCATAGGTGAATTGATACTTATCGCGCATGTGCGCCAGAATGTCGTAAAAAGCTTTCTCTTCGATATCAATCCCCATTTCGGCATAGGTACCCATTTCGGTTTTAATATCGTAGATAATATCGGTCATCTCCTGGCTGAAGGAATCGAATTCCTCACCATTGAGCACATCATCTTCCCGGCGTTCGTTATATTTATCCATAATCGACTGGAAACGGCGGGTGAAGTTGATCCCCTGCAGCTGGTTAACCTTTTTAAAGTCGCTGATGGCTTTTTCCAGCAGCTTTTGCAGCAGCTGAATTTTGGTTGCCGGGAGTTTGATCTTATTAATGCGCGCCAGGTAATCTTCATCAAAGATATCGATCGACTCCGCTTTCTTGTCGCCAAGGAAAAATAGCTCTTCCACGCCGTCGGCCTTTAACGCATCGGCAATCATCTCACGCACACGGGCGTTCATCTGCGTGACGTCCGGCGCGTCGCCTTTGGTCAGCTTGAAGACGATAGAGCGCACGGCAATATAAAAATGGATATGGTCGCGCTCGGCCTGCGACAACGACTCGCTGCCGGAGCAGATGTCATAGGCCGCTTTCAGGCGCTTCACCAGCCCCATAAAGCGGCGCTCTGTCTTCTGAGTACGCATAACAAACTCTGCCGCCTGATTCAGGCATGCCAGCTGCGCCTGCGGTTCTCCGCTGAAGTAAGGTCGGCTATCGAAATCGTGTAAAACCTGAGCCAACAGATCGAGATGATTTTTCACCTCAATCACTGACTGTTGGATATCTTCAAAGTTCGTTGCATCAATGCGGGAATACATCGCCAGCGCCTGGTTCATCTGGCGCTTAATACCGATATAGTCGACGACCAGCCCTTTGCTTTTGCCTTCCAGCTTGCGGTTAACGCGGGAGATGGTCTGGATCAGGTTGTGTTTTTGCAACGGCTTATCGATATAAATGGTGTCCAGCTCCGGCACATCAAAACCAGTCAACCACATGTCCACCACGATGGCGATTTTGAAATTCGACTTCGCGTTTTTGAATTGTTTATCCAGCTCTTTGCGGTACTCTTTACTGCCCAGCAGCTCGTACAGTTTCGCATGATCATCTTTGCCACGCGTCATGACCATCTTGACCATTTCGGACGGCGGCAGCTCTTTCTCTTCCTGCTCGGTCAGTTCAACGTCATCCGGGGCCTGTTTAACCTCAAACCACTCCGGACGAAAGTCTTTTAACTGACGATAGAAATCCCAGGCAATCTCTCGGCTGGCGCAGACAAACATCGCCTTGCCTTTCACCGTGGAGCCTTCGTTGACACGTTTTTCATAATGTTTAGCAAAGTCTTCCGCCAGTGCCTCAAGGCGATCATCGTCGCCGAGAATGGCGTTCATGGTGGCGCTGGCTTTTTTACTTTCGTCGATTTGCCATTCATTGGTACCGGCGTTAGCGCACTCTTCGTAGTACTTTTCCACCTCTTCCAGCTTGCGGGTGTCGAGGATGACCTTCGCCGCGCGGCCTTCGTAGACGATGCGCACCGTGATCTCATCCTGAACGGATTCGGTCATGGTATAGCTGTCGACGATGTTGCCAAAGACTTCCATCGTGGCGTCGATAGGGGTGCCGGTAAAACCAACGTAGGTGGCCTGCGGCAGGGAGTCGTGCAAATATTTGGCGAAACCGTAAGTTTTGCGCACTCTGCCGCTCTCTTTATCGACGATCACTTTCTGATCGAGGTTGACCTGGCTGCGGTGCGCTTCGTCGGAAATACAGATGATATTGCTGCGCCCGGAGAGCAGTTCGGTATCTTCGGTAAATTTGTGGATGGTGGTCAGGAAGACGCCGCCGCTGTTGCGACCGGCCAGTTTTTCCCGCAGATCATCGCGGCTGGTGACGGGCACTACGGTGTCGTCGCCAATATAGTTTTTGGCATTGCACATCTGTGCCGAGAGCTGATCGTCCAGGTCGGTGCGGTCGGTGATCAGCACGATAGTCGGGCTGGCGAACTCGACGCTTTTCATCAGCAGGCGGGTTAAGAACTGCATGGTGTAGCTCTTACCGCAGCCGGTCGCGCCAAAGTAGGTGCCGCCCTTGCCGTCGCCGAAAGGTTTACGCGCCCGTTCAATGCTGTAGTACAGCTTGCGCGCCGCATAGTACTGCGGGTAGCGGCAGCAAATTTTCACTTCATGTTTGGCTTTATCCGGGAAGCAGATAAAGTTTTTGATCACGTCCAGCAGGCGGACCGGATGAAACAGCCCCTGAATCATCGAGTGCAGGGAAGGGATGCCGTCCTGCTCGCGGTTTTCATTGCCGGTGACTTTGCGCCAGGAATAGAAATACTCATACGGTGCAAACAGGTTGCCCATGCGGTTATTGACGCCGTCGCTGATAATGCACAGCGCGTTATAGACGAACAACTGTGGAATATCACGGCGATAGCGGGTGCAGAGCTGCTTATACGCATCGCCAATATTGGCTTCCTGCTCGCGCACCGCGCTTTTAAATTCAAAGACCACCAGCGGCAGGCCGTTGATATATAGAATGGCATCCGGTATACGCGGCTGGTTTTCTTTACCGGTGATGGTCAGCTGATTGACGATTTTTACCCGGTTCAGCGGTTGGGTAAGATGATAACTTGCTGGCGTTTCCGCGGCCTGTTGCAGCGGAACCTCTTCGGTATCGAACAGTTCACGTAGTGCGGCGGGCAGATGCCGGGTGTCGAGCAGTTCGATATAGAGATCTTTCTGCTGGCGATCGTCGCGTTTAAACAGGAAACCGTTGGCCAGCCAGGCGCAGAAGGTTTTATTGCTTTCGTAAATATCGGAGGCGGGCAGGGTAGTGAACTGCTTAATCAGCCGCTGGATCTCTTCATCGGTGATGCCGTCGGCCTGGTAGCGCGCGGCGAAGTAGTGACGAAGATCGTCTTCGATAACCACCTGATCGAGGCTTGAACGCGGCACATCATCGCCGATCAGATGTTGGTAGCCCTGATCCTGTAGCAGTTCGATAATGGCTTGTTCTAACTTCGCTTCACTGAATGAGAGATGCATATCTCGCTCCGGCCCTGGCTGGTTTTCTGGTAAGGGTTCCTGTAACTAAAGAAAACCTTACCAGAAAGCCCCTGATTTAACAGGGGCAAAATGCATTATGCGGGTTCGGTTTGGTTCACTAAATCCGGGAGATCCTCCAGAGACAGCTCGCCGGAGATAAGTTTGGGGAGCAGAGTGTCGCGAAGGGCGGTTAGATCATATGTATTTCGATTGTTGAAGCTTATTCTTTTAAATATGATATCTGTTGATATTTTATATTGATGCAGTATATCAGTATCAGGTAAAAGAATGGGGATTTTTCTTATGATCTTAGAGTTGACAGCCGTTGCAATAGAGGATGTACTTCCTAAAGTATTGTAATCAAAATGCTGTAAGTATGAATACAGATACTCTTTGTTGACCCCATGCTTCATATTATAAAAATGAGCAATAGCCTCATTGGTGGTTAATATGCTCTCTGCTATCGCTATTCGGCCAATAGTCAGTTTGAAGCTTAATAAAACAGCTCCTTTAGGTACAATCTTTACGTTGTAGTTATTTACTGCATCAGTAGTTAAATATTCACTGCTTTCTTTAATAAATACATTGCAATTACCAAGATCCTTAATTGAGACCCATGTGTAATTGCTGTCTTTTTTGTGGCTGAAGCACTCCTTTTGATTACGTGGAGGTGTTTTCCCGATAGAAATTGTTGCGATTTCTTCAGCATTTTTGTGATACCAATCTTTCGGCACCCAACCCAACTCTGTTTCTTCAAATTCAGCCGGGAACAGTGCACGGATATCCGCCGGAAGTGGTTTGAAATCTGCACTACTGCGTACTTTTTGACGCAGTTCGGCGCGAGATTGCAGCGCTTCCGGGATTGGGTTTCCCGCATCCAGCGCGTTATCAATCACCGGGTCAAAATCCACAAACCAGGATTTGAACAGGGTTTGTGACATTTGTTCCAGGGTTTGGTTGATTTGCTTACCAAGCGTGACTCTTTTCTCTAATTGATAAAGCTGGGCAGCCACTTTTTGTTGGATATCTAGATAAATAGGTACTTTAACTTTGGCCTTGTGCAGATGATTTCTGTTTACTCCTGGTACTGCTGCTTTATCTGTATAGTCTGCATACGAAATTGTCTGAAGAAGGTAATACACGAATAAAGGATCGTTTCCCTTAAAGTCAACAACATAAAGTGTTGTATTGAGAGGCCAAAAATCTTCTTCAGAATAGAAAACCTCACCAATTGTTCCATATCGACCTGTTACTACACCAGGCCCCTTAACCATTGGTTTGTCATGGAAATCAGTAAAACCTGATGAGGAAATTATTGGGATGCTACCTTCGTTTCGAGTGCTTTTAGGAAGATCATAACCACGTTTAAGCTCAATAAAATCGCCTAATTCACATTCTTTCCACTTACTCCCCATAACCCAACGCCTCCAGGTTCTGGCGAATGGCTTTATCCAGTTCTTCCGCCTGCTTCATCTGCGCAAACAACGTCTGCGACAACTCGCGCATTTTGGTTTCAAATGCCACGCCGTCGTCTTCCTGCTCGGCGGCACCGACGTAGCGGCCCGGCGTCAGCACATAGTCGTTAGCCTTCATCTCTGCAATAGTCGCGACCTTGCAGAACCCGGCCTGGTCTTCGTACTGCGCCAGCTTGCTGTCGCCGCGCTTAACGCGCTCGACCAGCTCTTCCGGTGTGCTGCGCCAGGCATGGTAGGTGTCGGCGATGATGGCGATGTCGTCCGCCGTCAGCTCTTTGATGGTGCGGTTGATCATGGTGCCAAGGTTACGCGCATCGATAAACAGCGTTTCGCCCTGACGGTTACGATAGCCTTTGGCCGGATCGGCCGCCTTCGACTTAGTCATAAACCACAGGCACACCGGGATCTGGGTGGTGAAGAACAGCTGGCCGGGCAGGGCAATCATGCAGTCGATCAGATCGTTTTCGATCATCTGCGCGCGGATCTCTCCTTCGCCGCTGGTGTTGGAGCTCATCGAGCCGTTCGCCAGCACAAAACCGGCGGTACCGTTGGCCGACAGCTTGGAAAGCATATGCAAAATCCAGCCGTAGTTGGCGTTACCGGTCGGCGGCGTGCGGTAGCCAGCAAAGCGCGGGTCTTTGGTCAGCTCGGCATCGTTGCGCCAGTCTTTCAGGTTAAACGGCGGATTTGCCAGAATATAGTCGGCTTTCAGGTCCGGGTGCTGGTCGCTGAAGAAGGTGTCCGCCGGGCGCTCGCCGAGGTTGGCGGAGAGGCCGCGAATGGCAAGGTTCATCTTCGCCAGCTTGTAGGTGGTGGCCGTCAGCTCCTGACCGTACAGGGCGATATCACGGCTTTTCCCCTGATGGCTTTCGACAAACTTCACCGACTGCACAAACATCCCCGCCGAACCGCAGCAGGGGTCATAGATTTTGCCCTCGAACGGTTCGAGCATTTCGGTCAGCAGCGTCACCACGCATTTTGGCGTATAGAACTCGCCGCCGCCTTTACCCTCAGTGGCGGCAAACTTGCCGAGGAAGTATTCATACACGCGACCGACCAGGTCTTCTTTCGACAGCGCTTCCACGTCGGTTTCGTGGGCCAGCGTTTCGATGTTATCGATGGTGTCGATAAGCGACGCCAGCTTCTTGGTTTCCAGATTCTGACGGCTGAAGTAGTTGTCCGGCAGCGCGCCTTTCAGCGTCGGGTTGCGCTTCTCAATGGTGGAGAGCGCGGTATCAATGCGCACGGCAATATCATCCTGTTTGGCGTGCTGCTTGATGAACGACCAGCGCGCCTCTTCCGGCAGATAGAAGATGTTGTCCTGCTGATAGAAGACTTCCATTTCGAGGAAATCGCCCTGGCCTTCGTCTTCCATCTTTTTGCGGCGGGCTTCAAACTTATCGCTGATAAATTTGAGGAACACGAGGCTCAGCACCACGTGCTTGTATTCGGAGGATTCAACGCTGCCACGAAGCTGGTTCGCGGTATCCCATAATGTGTCTTCAAAGCCTTTCTTTGCTTTGGCTTTTTTGGTTGGTGCTTTGGCCATGATGAACTCGTTCTGGAAAAATTTGCTGGCTATTGTAACGGTAAAAGAGGTGAAGTTCGCCCTCTACTCAATCTCCAGCTCATCAAACAGTTGTAAATCCACGTCCAGTAATTCAACGGCATTACTGCGTCTGATCCCGACGTTGTTTTCAATCAACAGTTCCAGCAGGCGATCGCCGTCGATTAGCGTAATCGGCGCGGCTCCGGGGAATAACGCCGCCTCTGCGCATTTTGCCGCAAATTTTCCAGTGGTGATTAGCGTGCCGCGAATAGCTTTGTGGTAGGGCAAAGCGCCGCGCAGCTGATCGATAAACGGGCGGGTAATGGTATTTTGCATCCGCTTCACCTGCACCACTTCGGTAATAGTGGTGATGCCAACCTGCACTTTACCGACCACATCCACGCCTTTATCGCCGGAGGCTTTGGTCACCTCGACTTGTTCATAACCCATCGCTTCCAGTAGTTGGCCGACCAGATGCTCAAATTTGTAGGGATTCATAGTGGAGATCTGTTCACGCAGCAGCTCTTTTTGCTGTTGATTGTAGCGCTTCACTGCATCCAGAAGTTCTTTGCGCGGGTCGGTTTGGCGTTCTGGCAGCGCTTTGCCAAGCCATTTTCTACCGGTATCGGTAATTTTGTAGCTCATCCCTTCGCGGGCCACCAGTTTACGTTCAACCAGGTTATACAGCCGGGCATAGAGCGTTGTTTTAACTGAACTTGGAGAGGCGAATTTAGAGTGCTGATGCAAGAAAGCCTGCCATTCCGGAAGCAGATCGGCGCGCCGGGCCTGTTCGCGGCCGGCGAGCAATTCCAATAGCTGCAGCATGCCTTCAATATCGTCCAGTTTACGCAGCGTCGCTTCATCATAAGCGAGGAATAAGCGTCCTTGTTCACTGGGATGCCAGCCACCATCCTCATCGGTCTGCATCAAATCGAATAGCGGGTTGTTGATAAACATATAACAACCATAGCTGTGGCGGGGGTTAAGTATATGGTTATCTGTATTCCAGATTTGCCAGGCAATTTTGGCATCCTCACCGCTCAGTCGTTCCTTAATCCAGTGGTCCGGTTCGGACCAGTCAACCGGGTTCTGTGGCGTGCCGGTCTGTTCCTGAATGGCGGAGATCATATTACGGACCGATTTTACTGAGCATCCTGCTACGGCTTTCATCATGGCGCGGGCCTGGTCGTAGGTCGGGAACAATGGGGTAATGACTTTGTAATTTCGCATGGCAATTCCTTCGCTAAAGCAATGTACAGCATCATGGCATTTTATAAACAGTGATGAAGGGTCGGCTATCACTAAATGTATGTAATTTCATAATATTGCTCGCCTTGGCGGGTATTCATGTGTCTTCCCCGGAGGCGGCGCTTGACGCGCCTTGTCCGGGCTACCGATCCGCAGACGGCGGTGAACCCGTAGCCCGGTCAGCGCAGCGCCACCGGGGACCAGCCTATAACCTCACTCCATCGCCACTTTCACCGCCATGCCCAGCTGCACCATCACCTCTTTATGCTTCTCAATCGGCGGCAGGGCGCAGTTGATCCTTAAGCAGTTGCGATACTTCCCGGATGCTGAAAACAGCGATCCCGGCGCGACCTGGATCTTCAGCCGGCACAGCTGCTTCGCGACGCAGACCATGTCCACCTGCTCCGGCAGCTCGACCCACAGCATAAAGCCGCCTTTCGGGCGGGTAACGCAGATTCCGCAGGGGAAAAACTCCCGCAGCCAGCAGGTGTAGATCTCCATATTACGCTGATAGATCTGCCGCATCCGCCGTACGTGGCGGTGGTAGTGGCCTTCGCGAATAAAGTTACAGGCCGCCAGCTGGGTGGAGGGGACGTTGGTGCCGCTCGCGGCATACTTCATTTGCAGCAGACGATCGTAATAACGGCCGGGGGCAATCCAGCCGATGCGCAGGCCGGGAGCGATGGTTTTGGTAAACGAACTGCAAAGCATCACCCGGCCGTCGATATCCCAGGAATGGATCGTGCGCGGGCGCGGGTATTCGGTCGCCAGCTCGCCGTAGATATCATCCTCAAAGATAACGATATCGTGGCGCTGGGCGAGGCATAGCACCGCCCGCTTGCGGGCATCCGGCATGATAAATCCCAGCGGATTATTGCAGTTGGGGACCAGGATCACCCCTTTGATCGGCCATTGATCGAGCGCCAGCTCTAACGCCTCGATGCTGATCCCGGTTTCCGGATCGGTGGGGATCTCGATGGTTTTTAGCCCTAATCCGCGTAGCATCTGCATGGTGCCGTAGTAGCAAGGGGATTCGACGGCGACGATATCGCCGGGCTGGCACACCGACAGCAGCGCCAGCGACAGCGCGCTGTGGCAGCCGCTGGTAAGCACCAGATCGTTGGCGGTGACCACCGAACCGCCGTCGAGCATCAGGCGGGCGATCTGTTCCCGCAGTTCGCGACGCCCGGCCAGCTCGTCGTAGTTCAACACTTCGCTAAGGTTGTGCTGAATTGCCCGGCTCAGCTCGCGCCAGATAGGCTTCAGGCTCGGCTGAGTGACGTCCGGCGAGCCGCCGCCGAAGGGGATAATCGATTTATCGTGGCGGGCGTCGAGCATGGTCAGCACCTGATCCCACTGGGTGATCTCGACGGGACGCTGGACCGGACGCGACATCGGCGGTACCGGCGGCTGGGCTTTACGCGGGGCCACGAAATAGCCGGATCGCGGCTGCGGCACGATCAGCTGCTGCTGTTCCAGCGTCTGGTAGGCCTGCTGAACGGTGCTGATGCTGACGCCGTGTTCCTGGCTCAGGCTGCGGACCGACGGCAGCTTTTCGCCGGGGCGATACAGCCCCTGTTCGATGCGTTCTGCCAGCAGGCTGGCCAGATGTTGATAGCGGGTCATGCTGTATCCTTGATCGTCGCCATACAGATCAATAAACCAGTACAGATTGGCGGTAAAAATGAGGTCTGCTGTACGTTTTAGCGAATCTGTATGTTAAAGAAAAGTATTTTGTGAATCTGTATTGTTTAGCCCCGGATCCGTGAAGATAAAGCCTCTGGCAAGGTGAGGAGGTAGAGGATGGAATTTCACGAGAATCGGGCAAGACAGCCGTTTATCGGCTTCGTATTTCTGGCGCGGATAATCAAAAAATGGTGGCTTCGCGAACAAACACGCAGAACATTGCAGCGAATGAGCGACGAACAGCTAAAAGATGTCGGGCTGCGTCGGGATCAGATCAATTAAAAAGTGCGATTTTTTACCCGGCATTTCCCCGGAGGCGGCGCTTGACGCGCCTGTCCGGGCTACCGGCCCGCAAACGGTAATCAACCCGTAGCCCCGGTCAGGCGTTAGCCGCCACCGGGGAGATGACCGCAGCTGCCCTGGAGGTGGTTTCCCGGAGGCGGCGCCTGACGCGCCTTGTGCGGGCTACCAGACCGCGGAGAACTGTAGCCCCGGTAAGCACTAGCGTGACCGGGGATGATACATTCATAGAATTTATCAATTCATGCTTATCAATTCTTCGTTTCTTGATACTTATCGTGATAAGTATTATTTTCTTCGCAGCTAAGTGAGGAAAATAAGATGACCGAAGACGATCTGTTTGCCCAGCGCCCGATGGGCATGCGCATGGCGATGGTCGTGCGCCAGTGGCGCGCGATTATTGATTCTGCCATTACCGACACCGGCCTGACCCAGTCAAGCTGGACGGTGCTGATGCAGCTGCACCAGCTGGGTGAGAACGTCTCGGTCAGCGAGCTGGCGGAGGTGCAGGGCATTGAACTGCCGCCGCTGATGCGCACCCTCACGCAGCTGGAAAAGCAGGGCTATCTGCTGCGTTCAACATCGCCTTATGACAAACGCATCCGCCTGCTGACGCTAACGGCGGAAGGCCGCGCTATTCTGGAGAAGCTGAACCGCGTGATTGAGACCTATCAACAGCGCGTCACCGAAACTATCCCTGAAGCGCAGCTCGCCGCCTTTAGCGCCACGTTAAATCAAATCGCCTGCAATCTGCGGACTATCCGCGAAGAAGATAACAAGATCTAAAACACTATGATGACCCCTGAACAGAAATTTGCCCGCTGGGTAAGGGTGAGTATTGCCGCCTTCCTGGCCATATTCGCCTGGTTTATCGTTGCCGATATCTGGATCCCGCTCACGCCGGACTCCACCGTGATGCGCGTGGTCACGCCGGTCTCGTCGCGCGTCTCCGGCTATGTCTCCCATGTCTATGTGCACAACAACAGCCAGGTGAAGAAGGGCGATCTGCTCTATGAACTGGATCCGACGCCGTTTATCAATAAAGTGGAAGCGGCGCAAATCGCCCTTGAACAGGCGAAACTCAGCAACCAGCAGCTGGACGCGCAGATCGCTTCTGCCCGCGCCAACCTGCGCACCGCCCAGTACACCGCGCGCAACGATAAGGTGACCTTCGATCGCTACCAGCGCCTGAGCACCATGCAGAACGTCTCTCAGTCGGATCTGGATAAAGTGCGCACCACCTGGCAGACCAGCGAGCAGTCGGTCAGCGCGCTCAACGCCAGCATCCAGAATCTGCTGATCCAGCGCGGCGAGCGCGACGATGCGCGCAACGTCACGTTGCAGAAGTACCGCAACGCACTGGAAGAGGCGCAGCTTAACCTTGGCTGGACGAAGGTGCGCGCCGAAACCGACGGCATGGTGAGCAACCTTCAGCTTAACCCCGGTCTGTACGCCACCGCCGCCACGCCGCTGCTGGCGCTGGTCAGCAATCAGACCGATATCGTCGCCGATTTCCGCGAGAAGAGCCTGCGCCACACCGGCGTCAACACCGATGCCGCGGTGGTGTTTGATGCGCTGCCGGGGAAAGTCTTCCGGGCGCACGTCACCAGCAGCGATGCCGGTATTCTGGCCGGACAGGAAGAGGTCAATGGCCAGCTGTCGCAGCCGGAGCAGTCTACCCGCTGGGTGCGCGACGCGCAGCGCATGCGCATTCACGTCGCGCTTGATGAGCCGCTGGATAAACCACTTCCCACCGGGGCCCGCGCGACGGTACAGCTCTATAACAGCGATGGCCCGTTCGCCCGCACCTTTGCCGGCGCGCAGATCCATCTGGTGAGCCTGCTGCACTATGTCTATTAATACCCTGGCGCGGGTTTTCACCCCGCACGGCAACATCGTCTATACGGCCAACGATTTTCGCCAGACGCTGCGCATCGCCGTGGCCGGCACTATCGCGCTGAGCATTTCGACCTTCTACGACGTGCAGTACGGCGTCTTTTTCGTGGTTTATCCGCTGATGCTGCTGTCGCTGGTGCCGGTGTTTAACCGTCACGTGGCGCGGCAGTTTGTGTTCAGCGCGGCGGTAAACTGCGTCGAAATGGTGTTAATCGTCGGCTATCTGTCGCAATGGCCGGTGATGATGACGCTGGTGGTGTTTGGCCTGTACGTGATGCGCTTTCGCTTTATGAGCCAGGGGCCGCTGTTTCTGCTGGGGTCGATGGGCGTGGTGTGTCAAAGTACGATGCTCAACTTTATGAGCTATCCCACCAGTAACTGGCACACCCTGATGTTCTCCAATATGGAGGCCTGCGTGATGGCGGTGGCGCTGAGCGCATTGCTTAACTACTTCATCCCGGACGTTGAACCGCGCAAGCCGCCGCCGCGCATTGAAAAAGATGCTGCCCGTATTCGCCATGAATCGCTGCTCTCCGGCAGCGTGGCGACAATGATCTTTGTGATCTTTCAGGTCTGCGATCTGAGCGACTCGCTGTCGGCGCTGATGGCGGGGATTTTAATTCTGTTCCCGATGCACTATCGCGGCGCGGTAATCAGCTCGATCTGGCGGGTGGTGGGGGTGGTGCTGGCCTGCCTTTATATTCTGGTGGTGCAGCTGATTATCTACGACTTCAGCAACCATATGCTGCTGATGATGCCGCTGATTGGCCTCGGCCTGGCGTTTAGCGCCCGCCTGCACGTGATGGAGAAAGTGGGTGCCGGCGTTGGCTTTGCCAGCATCACCACCATCGGCATCATGTTCGGCCAGAACCTGCATCCGGATCAGGACCTGGTGTTCAGCGATCTGTACCGCATCACTTCCGTCACCGTGGCGCTGATCGTCACGCTGACCATGGTCTTCCTTATGCATCGGCTGCTGAACTGCTTTGCGCCAACCCGGTTCGTGGTGACTGAATAAGCTCAGGCCGCCAGCGCCCGCTGCGCGTCGCGAAAAGCGTTGTGCAGCAGCCGCCACATATGATGCGCCGCCGGAGAAAAGCGGCGGTCGGAGTTGCGTAGCAGGTGGCACTGGGCGCTGCTGGCGATAGGATGGTCAATGGGGACCGCGGTCAGAATACCGTGGGCGATCGCTTCCCGGGCGGCGTATGCGGTCATAAAAGAGATCCCCAATCCCGCCTGGCTCAGGCTCATGGCGGTGGAAAAGAGGTTACAGCGATAGGCCGGATGAAACTGCCGTCCGGCGGTTTTAAACATGGCGTTCATATGGCGCTGCAGGCCAAAGCTGTCGGTGAGCGCGATCAGGCGATATTGCGTGAGCTCATCGATGGTGACGGCGCGCTGGGCTGCGATGGGATGCTGTGGCGAGACCACCGCGCAGATAGGGCCCCACTGAAAGCTGTGGCGTTTAAGCTCCGGGTTGCCGATGGGGCCGAAGGCGACCGCCATATCCGCTTCGCCGCTGGCGATATCGTTGAGCATCTCCTGCATGCTGCCGACACTAATATCCACGAACACGTTAGGCCAGGACTGCGAAAAGGTGCTCATCACCGATTCAATAAAGGTGGTGACCAGCCCGCCGCCAATCCTCACTGAAATTGTCCCGCCGCGCATGTGGCGTAAATCCTTCAGATGGCTTTCCAGCTTTTCCCGGCGTTGACGGCTTTCGAAGTAGTCCTCCGCCAGCAGACGTCCGGCTTCGGTAAGCACCACGTTTCGCCCCTGGCGTTCCAGCAGCGGCAGCTCCAGCGCCCGTTCCAGCTGCGCTATCTGGCGGCTGATTACTGACGGGTTGATACCCAGCATATCGGCGGCCCGGCGAATGCCTCCCTGAATCCCGACTTCATACAGATAGCTCATTGGCCTCTCATGCAACATCGTTTCTCGCTCCTTTGTTGACCTGCGGTCAACAATAACACCCTTTCACAGGTATTTATCATCCCGGCAAGTTATAGATAATCGTAATTCGGACAAAAACTGGCAGGGAGGAAAATTCTCATCGCTTATTCCCGGCTTGCTATTAAGGTGGCAAGGCTCGGGAAGTTAAAGAATAAGAAATGGTGATGATGCTGATTAAGGGAATATGGAAAAGCTTATCAGTGAAAATAATAAATTCGAATAACAATAAATTGACAAAATTTCAAATTGCAAACAATCGCACTAACATTTCATTATGTGAGAGGACAGGCTATGAGTGAAAATAAAACGTTGGAATGTTCCTCCGACGAAACGACAAATGAGTGGAAAGTCGGGCCCGGAGCCTGGATTTCACTGATCATCGTATTGTTAGTTTTCTCCGGATTATTGTTTAAGGTTGAAGGCATGGCCTGGCTGGGGGCGTTTGACTTTACCACCCTCGGCGGCGCGTTCGGCACCATGAAAACACCGGAAACCAACACCTTTATCGGCAGCGGCGGCATCAGCGCCAAGGCCGGCTTCCTGTTTGCCCTGTCGCTGGTGCCGACGGTGATGCTGGCGCTGGGGCTGCTGGAGATATTTACCCACTACGGGGCGATCCGCGCGGCGCATAAGCTGCTGACCCCGCTGCTTCGCCCGCTGCTCGGGATCCCGGGCTATACCGGCCTGGCGCTGATTACCGATTTACAGAGTACCGATGCCGGCGCGGCGCTGACCAAAGAGCTGTATGACAGCGACAAAATAAATCGTAAGGATCTGGTTATTATGGGCGCCTGGCAATATTCCGGCGCCGGTCTGATTAATAACTACTTCTCAATTGGCTCAGCGCTTTTCGCTTCGTTAACCATTCCTATCATTATTCCGCTGCTTTTAATGTTTGTGCTGAAATTTTTCGGCGCGGCAATCACGCGTCTGGTTCTGAATACCGCTTATAAAAGGGATTTTGAAAATGAATAATTCGGCAAAAGTCGGCAGTAACCCGTTCGATATTTTCGTTATCGGCGCGCGCAAAGGATTTAATATCGCTATCAACAATCTGATGCCGAATGTATTAATGGCCTATGTGATCGCTGAAATGCTCAATTTGCTCGGCGTGATGCAGATCATCGGCCACGTCTGCGCGCCGCTGATGGGCCTGTTCGGCCTGCCGGGGGAAGCCATTACCGTATTGCTGACCTCCTGGCTTTCCGCCTCTGCGGGAACCGGCGTGGCGGTGAGCCTGTTGAGCAAAGGTACCCTCAACGTGGCGGATATCACGATTCTGATCCCGGCGATTTTCCTCATGGGTTCGCAGCTGCAGTACATGGGGCGCCTGCTCGGCGTAGCGGATGTCCCGAAAAAATATTGGCCGCTGCTGATGGCGGTGAGCATTATCAATGCCGTCATCGCCATGCTGGTCATGCGCGTGATTGCATAATAGAAGGCAAGGAGTAAGACGTGTCGCGAACATTAGAGCATTTCAATTATCTGCATCAAATCCCGGAGCTGGGCTTTGAAGAGTACAAAACGTCGGCATACATCGGCGATGCATTAGAAGCCGCGGGGTTTCAGGTGCAGCGCAACGTCGGCGGCACCACCGGCATTGTTGCGCTGCTGGATAGCGGTAAGCCGGGGCCGGTCGTGGCGCTGCGGGCGGATATGGATGCGCTGGGCCATATCATCGATGGCCGCTTAGAGGCTCGCCATACCTGCGGTCATGACGGTCACTCTTCGGTGGTGTTGACCGCCGCGGAAGAGATCCTCACCGAAGGGCTGGTAAAGCGCGGGAAGCTGAAAATACTCTTTCAGCCCGCTGAAGAGCTGGGCACCGGGGCGATCGCGCTGACGGAAGCGGGCGTGCTGGACGACGTGGAGATGCTGTTTGGCTTCCATCTCAGGCCGCTGGAGGAGTGTCCGAAAGGCAAGGCGGTGCCGGCGATGTACTACTCCGCCTCGGCGACGGTGATGGTCGATTTCCACGGCAAAGCCGCACACGCCGCCCGGCCTCATCTGGGCGTTAACGCGCTGGACGCCGCGTCGCACGCGGTGCAGGCGGTAAACGGGATTCATCTGGCGCCTTCGCTGACCTGGAGCGCTAAAGCGACGCGCTTTCTGTGCGATGCGGGAGTGACCAACTCGGTGCCGGCGAAAGCGCACGTGTGCTGGGATCTGCGCAGCGCGGAAAATGAGGGCATGGCGACGTTGAAAGAGCGGGTGGTGCGAGCGATAGAGAGCAGCGCGGCGGCTTACGGCGCCACCGTCGATATCCAGATCGTCAAGGAGATGCCCGCCGCGATTATCGACGAACAGGCTACGGCTATCGTCAGCCAGGCGATTCGCGAAACGTTTGGCGAAGCCGGCTTAACGGCAGCGAAGAGTACGCCGGGCAGCGAGGACTTTTTCCACTACCTGCGCCTGCGTCCACAGGTGAAGGGCGGGTTCTGGGGGCTGGGCTGCGACCTGCTGCCGGGGCTGCATCATCCGGAGATGCGCTTCGACCGCGCCGCGCTGGCGGATGGCGTGCGGGTGTTTAAATCCTGCGTTCGCCAGCTGCTGGGGTGAGGGACTAAACCCGGATATTGTGCTCGCTTCACGCCGGGTTACGCCTGCTGCGGAAACTGAGCCAGCAGCTGATAATCATCCCCGGCGACGCGAAACAGGGTTGCCGTGTGGCCGGGGAGAATCCACTTCTGCTCTTCGCCCGGCTCACAGCGCAGATAAATGCACAGCCCGCAGCCGCCGCGCAGCTGGCGCGGAATGTCCTTCACCCGGAAGGTCGCTCCCGCCGCCTGCAGGGCTTTGCGCATCCGCACTACCCCCACCGTTGAGTGAAATAAAAACAGATATTCCGTCACCGGCGGCTCCTCTGACGTAAACCGATCAGCGCCGCGCCGATCGCCCCGGCAAACTGCGCGTCGGGATGCGTCTGCACCGCCATACCCACGTGCTCCTCCAGCCTCCGCGCGAAGGCGGCGCAGCGGCTGACGCCGCCGGTAAACAGCAGCGGGCCCTGCGCCGACAGGCGGCCGATAAAATTGGCGCTGCGTCGGGCCATGGCGTTGATCACGCCGGCGAGGATCGCCTCCGGCGGCACCCCGGCCGAACGCAGGCTGATGACCTCGGATTCGGCGAACACCGTGCACATACTGGTAATCGCATGGGGCTCAACGCCTTCGGTAATGCTGTCGAGCTGGTCGACGCTGGCCCCCAGCGTACGCGAGATCACCTCCAGAAAGCGCCCCGTGCCCGCCGCGCATTTATCATTCATCAGAAAATCGGTGAGATTACCCGCGTCGTCCAGCTGGATAACCTTGCTGTCCTGGCCGCCGATATCGATGACCGTCCGGGTCTGCGGGGCCAGCAGCCGCGCGCCGAGCCCGTGGCACGAGATCTCGGTGACCTGCTTATCGGCAAAATCCACCAGCTGGCGACCGTAGCCGGTTAAGGTTAAAAAGGGGCGTTCGCTTAAGCCAGCGCGGAGCGTTTCCCACGCCTCAACGATGGCGTCGGCGGGGCGAAACGGCGTCGGACAGAGAAAGCGGCGCTGAATCACGCCATCGGCGAGCAGGATGCCTTTGGTGGCGGTCGATCCGGAATCAATCCCTACGGTAACGGTCACGCGCGCTCCTAAAGCATCTCAATAAAGGCCGCCACGCGGGTGCTGAGCTGGCCGAGATCCGCCGTCGAATAGTCGGTCTCAATGGCGATATAGGGGATATCGTGCTGCTGGCGCACGTGGCGTTTTATCGCCAGCGACTCCACCGCGTAGGTATGGCAGGCCTGCAGAATGACGTCTACCACGCCGTCGGCCTGGTACTCTTCTACCATTTGACTGAGCAGGGACAGGCGCTGGTCATTTGGCGAAATACAGGAGCAGCCGATGGCGAGATATTTATCGGTCAGGGCGTCGTAAACGTCACCCGTCTCCTCCACGCAGCGCTCGGTGGCTTTCGCGCCGGTGCAGTTTTCAAAACCGACCACCCAGCCGCCGTTGTCCTCAATGGCCTTCACCACTTTTTCCGCCGCGCCGCCGATCGGGCAGCCGGTGATCAGAATACGCGGCCGCGCCTCCAGCCGTTTGCCCTCTTGCCACTGCAGGCGCACCCGATCCGCCATGTCGTTGAGCTCATCGATCAGCGCTGCTTTATCGAAGCGGAAGGTCGCGCCGTAGACCACTTTTAAAATATCGCTGCCGCTGAGCGCGGGCGGGTTGAGCTGCCCGACGCGATAAAAGTTCGCCAGCGCCCGCCGTTCGCGGTTCTTGAGGATAATCGCCTCGCGCAGGGCGGCTTCGGTGATCGGCGTACCAAAGCGATCTTCCACCGCCTTCTGCAGGCGCAAAATTTCCGCTTTCCACAGCGCTCGCGAGGCATCATCGCTGGCGCTGTTCGGCAGCTGCATCACGTGCACGGCTTTGAATTCGGCCATGTATTCGTACATTTTCTTTTTGCCGTCGCAGGTGGTTTCGCCCACCACGAGGTCGGAAAAGTAGAAGTAGGGGCATTTGTCGGTCTTGCCAAAACCGTAGCTGCTTTTTATCAGCGGACAGAGGTTGCGCGGCAGATCCTTTTCCGCCTCTTCAATCGTCTCGTCGGAGGTGGAGCACAGCGACACCACCACCGCGCCGGCGGCCAGCGGAATTTCCTGCGGCATAAAGGTGCAGTAGGTGCCAACCAGCGGTATGTTTTGCTCTTTAAGCTCCATGACCGTGAGGAAACCCTGCTGGCGGGCTGCGGAGAAGTGGTCAAAGATGGCGGGTAGATCGGTGATAAGCGACATGGTTTTCCTTCCCCGTACACGGGAGATGATGAAAGAGGCCGCATTATAACCCTGTTTATTGTGTGTGTTTATTGATCTCCCGCTAATAGACTTTTTTCAGATCCATCTCTTCCTGAATCCGATCGCTCAATGCAAGGTGGGTGGCGATGGCCGCATCAATCCCGGCGTTATAAAACATTGGACCCAGCTCTTTCGCGATAAAGTCGACAAAGAATTCCGCGTCAAATTGCTCCAGCTCCAGCTCAAAATTCTCTTCGCAGTATTTACACAGCTTCTCGCGCAGCAGATCGCGTTGCGGCGGGCTGAGATCGATATCGCTCATAGCGTTCCTTAATCAATATTGTTACGGTGAATCAGGGCAGCTGATTATATCCGATCGCGGGGAGTCAGTTGTGATATGGCGTGATGTTTTTGGCCACAACGAGGTAGGTTGATTAAATCGCTCAGGAGCTAATTGTGACTGAGATCACAGTATTCTCGATAAAATGAAGATAATCAGAGGGATTCTCATAACCTCATGAATTTAAATGAGATAATATGGTTTTTATGATGTGAATAACATTTAGTTGCGCTCGCCTTTTTTCAGCATGTCGGTATCTGGATGAATAATCTATAGACCTGTTTTCAGGTTATCTGGCTTACGGATTTTTTCTATAAGTACATTCTGACGGCGATTCATTTATCAGGGGTGAAGGATGAAACGCGTAAAACTGGATATGAATGTTTTTGACGCTGCTCTGATGCGCCTGGATTGGGTATTTGATACTTTCGAGCAGGTCTGTTTATCTTTTTCCGGCGGTAAAGACTCGACGGTATTATTTCATCTGGCGGCGGCCGTTGCGCGTAAAAAAGGGAAAAAGTTTGCGGTATTGTTCGTGGACTGGGAAGCGCAGTATTTATTAACTATTCAGCACGTGCAAAATATGAAAGAGCGCTATCAGGACGTGGTAAGCCGCTTCTACTGGGTGGCGCTGCCGATGACCACGGTGAGCGGCGTATCGCAGCATGAGCCGGAATGGGTCGCCTGGCGGGCCGGTGTTGAATGGGTAAGGCAACCGCCGGATGACGCCATCACCGATATCGATTTTTTCCCTTTTTATCAGCCGGAAATGACGTTTGAAGCCTTTGTTCCGGCCTTTTCGCACTGGCTGGCTGCCGGGAGAAGCCTCGCTTCGCTGATCGGTATCCGCACCGACGAGTCGCTACATCGCTACATGGCGCTCACTTCGCCGACCAAACTGCGCTTTGAGGACGATAAGCCATGGACCACCGCCTCGCCGGAAGGGTTCAGCTACACCTGCTATCCCCTCTATGACTGGCGGACCCGCGACATCTGGATCTTTAATCACAAGTCGCGGCTCCCCTACAACCCGCTCTATGACCTGATGCACCGCGCCGGCGTACCGCTGAAAAATATGCGCGTCTGCGAGCCCTTCGGCCCCGAGCAGCGGCGCGGGCTGTGGCTTTATCACATTCTTGAGCCGGAGACCTGGGAGCGGATGTGCCGTCGGGTCTGCGGCGCGCACAGCGGCGCGATTTACGCCAACGCCAGCGGCGACTATTTTGCGCTGAAGACCAAAATCCGCAAACCGGCGCATTTTAGCTGGCGTGAGTATGCGCTCTTTCTGCTCGACAGCATGCCGGAAAAAACCGCCGAGCATTACCGCAATAAAATCGCTATTTATCTGCACTGGTACCAGACCCGCGGTTTCCCTGACGATATCCCCGATGAGCAGGAAAAAGATCTCGGCTATCGCGATATTCCCTCATGGCGTCGCATCTGCAAGACGCTGCTGAAAAACGATTTCTGGTGCCGGATGCTGTCGTTCAGCCCGACGCAGCCTAAGCACTATGAGCGTTACTGTCGGCTGGTGAGTAACAAACGTAAAGAGTGGAGGACGCTTTGATGTCACCGGATGTGGCTAAGACAGTGATTGAGTATCTCGAGTCGTTTGACGATATTGACCTGAAAATCAAAGCGATTAACGAGCTGAAGAGCCTGATCCACCAGCACAGTCCTTTCTGCCGCGAGCCGGTAGACTGCGTGCTGTGGGTCGAAGCCAACACGGTTGAGGCGAATGACTACAACCCGAACGTGATGGCGACGGTGGAAAAAAAGCTGCTGGAGCGCTCTATCGAACTGGATGGTTTTACCCAACCGGTAGTGGTAGCCCGCCAGCAGCGACGCCACCTAGTTGTCGACGGCTTTCATCGCCATCTGATTGGTAAGAGTCGCCCGGAGCTGAGCCGCCGCCTGCATGGGTATCTTCCGGTGACGCTCATCAATGCCGAGCGGGAGGGGCAGAAAGAGCGTATCGCCGCCACCATTCGCCATAATCGCGCCAGGGGCAAACATCAGATCGCGGCGATGTCCGACATCGTCCGCGATTTACATCGCCAGGGGTGGGACGACCGACGCATCGGCGAAGAGCTCGGTATGGATGCGGATGAGGTGCTGCGCCTGAAACAGATCAGCGGCCTGACGGAGCTGTTCGCCGACGAAAGCTTTAGTGAAGCCTGGACCGTGGAGTAGCCAATGCGCGCTACTCCTGCGCCAGCGTGGCTTCCGGCTGCTGGCGTATCCGGCTTAATAAACCCGCCAGACAGCACGCGGCCGCGATCCCCGCCGCCACCCCCAGCAGATGAAAAGGCAGCCTGCCGCCGTTAAACCACAGCCAGCGCGCCGCTTCGATAGAGAGCGCGCTGACGCTGAGGATCACGATGTTCAGCGACGCGGAAACCGTGCCTTTTGGCAGATCGTTTGAAAACAGGGTAAAGCGGAACAGCGTTGGGAAGATCAGCCCGATGCCGAAAGCATAGAAGCAGGTGCCGAGCACCGACCACAGCCAGACGTGCGGCCACAGCAGGTTGCCGAGGATCAGGATCGCCAGCCCGATCATCTGGCAAGGGACCGCGCGCCAGATAAAGCGCGGGCGGGTGGGATCTTTTACCCAGCGCGCCACCGACAGGTTGGCGATAATCACCGCGCTGAAGACCGGCGCCTGGGTCCAGGCGAACTCGGCGGTGGTTAAGCCGCCGTCGTCAATCAGGATAACCGGCGAGACCGCAACCCAGCTCATCAGTGGAATATAGCTGAGCGAGAGCGTGGCGGCGCCAAACAGAAAAATGCGGTTGCGGAAAACATCGCGGAAATCGCGCAGCACCCCCCTGGCGCTGAAGGGGACGTCGCCGCGCCGGACGGTCTCCGGCATATTCAGCAGCAGCCCCAGCCAGGCGATAAACCCCATGACGGCAATAATGCCGAACAGCACTTTCCAGTGCACGAAGTGCATCAGCGCCGCGCCGGAGAGCGGGCCAACTATCGGCGCAATCAGCACGATCGAGGTAATAATCGCCATCAGCTTAATGGCTTTTGTCTGGCCGAACGCCTCCTGCACGGTGACGTAGCCGACGGTGGCGATAAAACAGATACTGGTGCCCTGAACAAAGCGCGCGGCAAGGAACTGCTCCATTGAGGTGGTGAACAGGGTCGCGAAGCAGGCCAGGGTAAAGATCAGCGCGCCGGTGAGCAGTACCGGACGGCGGCCGATACGATCGGAGAGCGGCCCGAGCAGCCACTGTAGCGCCATGCCGCCGGCCATATACAGGCTGACCGACGCGGGCGCCAGCGCCACGTCGGCGTCAAAGTCGCGCACCACGTGGATAATACCCGGCTGGATAAGATCGGTGGTCAGATAGGCGGCAAAGTCATAGAGGATCAGCGCTGCCGGGAAGAACAGGGTGGCGGAATGGCGGGCAAAAAAGCGGGTCATCCATTGCAACATCGGTGGGCTCCTTGTTGAGTCTCTACGCCATAAATAGCCGTTTATGCGCGCACTATTTCAGCACTTCACACTGCAATAAATTTAGGGTCAACCTAAATATCCATATGTTTTTAGCGGTTAATATGTATTCGTGTAATAAATACATTAAAAACAAATAGTTGAATTAAATATGTAAATGCAGCAGCGCCGGAATTTGTGAAAACAGCCACAGCAGCAGGCCGATAGTGCCGCCGACCAGCGTGCCGTTGATGCGGATAAACTGCAGGTCCTTACCAATGTTCAGCTCGATTTGTCGCGACATATCGCGGGAGTCCCAGCTTTTGACCGTATCGCTGATATGGCGCGTCAGGAAGGCGGCAAACTCCGGGGCCACCCGGTGCGCCGCCTGCTCAAGGTGTTCGTTCAGCGATTCGCGCAGCGCCTCATCGTGGAGCAGCGTTTCGCCAAACCACTGACCGGCTTCGGCAATGCGCTGCTTGATGCGTGAATCGTCGCTATTAACGTCGTTTTTAACCCAGCCGCGCAGGTCGGCCCACACTTCGCCCAGATAGCGGTTAAAGGTCTCATCGTTTTTCAGATACGCTTTGATATTGTCCGCTTTTTCCGCCATCAGCGGATCGGACTTCAGGTTGTCGATCAGCTTCAGCGCCGCGCGATCGAAGGCCTGGCGGATCTGATGGGCGCGATCCTGACTCACTTCGTCGAGCAGCGTGTTAACCGCGTCGGTAACCATTTCAGCGCTGTGCTCGCCGAGCCATTCGGTAGGCAGCAGTTTGGCTTTTAGCGGATGCTCGGTCTCCAGCCAGTGCACGATGCCGCGGGCAATAAACGCCCGCGAGCTGTCGCGCTGGAGCAGGGCGATCAGCTGGCTAATCAGCGAATCGAGCAGCTTTTGGTGGCGGTTATCGCGCGTCAGACCCTCCAGCATCATGGCGCTGGTTTGGGTTAAATCGACCTTATCAATCGCTTTATGCACCGCCCGGCGCAGCAGGCGCTGAATGCGCGCATCGTCGGTGAGCTCGAGAAACCCGCTCATCACTTGCAGCAGATGCTGGCCGACCCGCCGCGCGTTTTCCGGCTGGCTGAACCAGTTACCGAGCATCAGCGCCGGTTCATAGCGGCGGATCAGCGCCACCAGCGACGGCGTATCAAGAAATTTTTCCTGCACGAAATAGCCGAGATTATCGGCAATCCGATCCTTATTACGCGGAATAATCGCCGTATGTCGCGAAACGAACGGCAGCGGAATGCGGCGAAACAGCGCCACTACCGCGAACCAGTCCGCCAGCGCACCGACCATCGCCGCTTCGGAAATAGCCTTTAGCGCACCGACCCATGGCGTCGGCGGCAGCACGAGGGTAGTGATAAAAATAGCGGCTGCAATCAGCAGCAGCGAGAGCGCCAGCAGCTTGGCGCGTTTCAGTTCAGCGAGTTTTTCCATAGTCTTAAGCATATAGCCTGACGGCTAATGCGTAAAATCTTCGCCATTTGACGCCCTGGTCATTCGGATTCCTCTTTTTCCGACGAGAGAGACGATGAGGGTTAATTTAATTTACGTAGCTTAAATTCTATTTTTAAATAATTAAAGTTAAATACATTCATAATATATATTGTACATGAGTTCTTTCTTAAATTAATTATTAATAAGTGATCTTAATCACATTATACTCAAGGTTAAATAAGGCATTGTTTATTTCAGGGAGAACGTTAATCAATTTCTCTTGCTACTGGTCTTTTATAAAAGGAGTTGATCATGATTGGTATATTTAAATATACAGCAAAAAAAGACATGGTATTAGGTATTAGCGATCAGCAAACCGGGGCTAAGGCTGTTATCTTACCAGCGTCCTCACCGTTAAATAAAATTCTGTGGTCGGTTGATGACAGGACCGGCGAGATCGTCCTGGCCGCCAGTGAGGAGCTGCTGCTGGGTATCCGCGAGGATCGTATGGGTTCAGGCGCAGCGATTGAGCTCCAGGTTCGCGGGAATAAAGCGACGCAGCGGTGGGATTTAGTCAGCTCACGTCGCTTTATTAAAAGCAAACAAAATCCGACCTTTGTTATGGACAGCTACAACCGCGGCACGAACTCGGGGAATCCTATTATTCTTTTCGAATTTAACGGCTCGGAAGCGCAGCAGTGGGTATTTGTGCCGATGGATATGTTGACGGCAAATAGCCCGGAATAAATATTGTTTAAAAGAGAGATAGAATAGAGCCTCGTTTATTCTTGTACAGAGAATGATGAGGCTTTGTCCTTATTGGGTCGTCGACAATACTAATTAAAAATAAACTGCCACACAATCCAGCCGCCAAAAACCATCAGTATGGCGCCGGCCGTGCGCTCGACTCGCCAGACGACGGCGGAAAGGCGGCGCTGCACCGAGGGTAGCGCAATCAGCGTGACCAGCAACAGATCCCACAGCAGCACCACGCTGGTCATCCATGCCCCGCTGACGGCCTGCTGCACCAGCGTGACGTTCGGTCCCAATAGGGAGGTCATCAGCGCGAGGTAGAAGAGCGCGTTTTTCGGATTCAGCAGCGAAGAACCCAGCCCGAGAAAAAGCTGTCTCACCAGCGACGGGCGCGAAGCCGAGGCGCCGTGCAGCGCCAGCGTGGCCGGGCGGCTTCTGAGCAGCAGGCTGCCAATCCACAGCAAATACGCCGCGCCCAGCAGCTCAATCACCGTAAACAGCAGCGGCACCTGGCGCAGGATCCCCCAGCCGATAATCGCCAGAATAATATATAAACCGTTTCCGGCGGCAATACCGAGACACAGGCCGACGCTGCCGCGCAGGCGATAGCGGATGGCGTAGCCCACCAGCAGAAAAAAATCCGGCCCGGGGCTCAGCAGGGCGACAAAATGGGAGAGCGCCAGCGCGGGGAAGGCGGAGG
>ULRE01047919.1_pt1 | contig 31064 bp, 27 predicted proteins | sample 1955141 | NCBI WGS metagenome assembly ULRE01 (sample SAMEA4835674, study PRJEB28245) | human gut metagenome | biome: gut microbiome; material: fecal sample | place: Denmark | collected 2008
AAGTAGTTACTATAGCTCAGGTGATTAAGGGACACAGCCTAGGCTTTTAGGGTCTAATGAATTTTCCCTACTGAAATTCATCCAACACTTCGGCTTAGGAGCAATGAATTCAAAAATTCCGTTGAATGACGGGCATACAAGCAAAACACCTAGACAGACTTTACGAGATAGGGCATCGCGTAAAGCACTTGACCTGGCTATTCATGCTACAACATTTTCGGTAGCCAATTAGGTCAAAATTACAAAAATTAATTATTAAACTTAAGAATATAATACCATTAGTTTATTATTAATAATGACATTGAATAATTATTAAACGAACCATTGCGTCTCACAAAAACGCAGAAAAATGTGACTTATCTGTAACACTCATATGGCGAGAAATTATCATTTATCTGTTTCGTAAGCATTATGACATAGATATAAATGACACCTCCATTTAGCGAAGTTGATAATATTTATTCAGGGTGTGCTTTACTCAACGCAATAAATACGATTGTAGCAAAATACAATCTTATTAAAATTGATTATGATTTCCTGTCAACTCAAGAACCATCCCCCTTTATCAGGCAGGTTGAGATTTTGCGTTCCTGCAGGACGTTAGGCATGATAAAGAGTAAAAACTATAAAAATGTCATTGATGCAATAAGCGGACGTCAATCAAAAAGTAAACCATGTCACATCACAGTCATCAGGTAGTTCAGGTTGGCATTGTAAAACAACCCCCTTGTTCGCCAGATTTTGATGGCCGGTTTGGTCCCAAGGCCATAAAGTACACCTTACAATGGATAGTACGGTTGCTTGTATCTACTTTTACAGCATTCCTGCAATCCGTACCATCTGGCTGATGCCATCGCAGGCACTCAACAGGGCATAGTTCAGTTCGAAAGCTTCCTCAGAAACTTCAATCCTCTTTATCACCGACCTATAACTAGGTGCCGTCGTGAGATTAACTTTCAGCAGGCCATGCAATGGCTTTATGGATGATGCAACAGTTTTACCCCCCTCCTGGACAATCGTGAACAAAGATCTGTAATACTGATGTTTCCGTCTGGAACTATATTTTCAGCGTCCGGCGACATCATACCTATGAAACCAATAATCATCCCATGGCTCAGCGAACTGCTTACCACGCGCAACTATCAGATTTAGGAAATACTCTTTATACTCAATCCGATGAAGATAGTGAAAACTTTTCTCCTGTCGTGGACCGAATTTCTTATGTACATAACTTCTGAGAAAAGGATAAAAGACATGAGAGCAGTACGCGTCTCCAGACGCCTTTGAATATTTATACTGGATTTTCAGTCTGTTATAACAGTTCCATTTTAATTTACACACCAACGAGTGTTCTTTTTTGGAACAGTTCATCTGCCCTCTGAGCTATCATTTCATATTGTCAGGTATTATCCTGTATTTTAGCATCCAAATCAGAACACTTTTATGTCATCATGGGGTATTTGTCATTATATAGTATAAATCAAGTCCTATGATTTATCATAACTACCATCACTATTGTGATGTTCAATGATTTTTACAGCACTCTCATAGGAACTCCTCAAAATAAACTGCTCAACCGTTTCGCCAGAGATTGCGGCCGCTGCTTCAATCATTCTCAAGGAATCATTGGGCAATATAATAGGTATATCCTCATGCATACAATGTTATCCTTCTTTAAATATAGATGATTATGTAGATTTCCGGCTACTAGCAAAGAACTAAGAAAGGGCTAAAAGCCTATCATGATTTTTAAGATACTTTCAAGGGAACATGTCCACTATCCACGACCTGATAAAAATACAATAAAAAATGCAATGGGACCAGAGACCTACGACCAGTTTATCAATACTCAATTTCTTCAAGCTCAACTATATAACTGAAAGTTGCCCTGTGTTTTCCATCATCATTGTCTTCTTGTTGGGCAGTGCTTACCCGTAGAGTTTCAATGTCGCTTAACTCATAAGCTAAAAAAAATATTGGTGTTATATCAATTGGTTAAAGTGTTTTCCACCATGACTTGACATTAAATTTGTGCATAAATTGACTTATAGTGCCTTATCATTCGAAGTGAATTTTTTATGTAGCAAAGTTATACTTTCTTGATGTGTGCTAATTCAAGCATATCATCAAGCTATGCATAATAATGAAGAATTTTAGCGGGTTAATCGATGATATCGTCTCGGAAAGATCGGTGCCAAGCACTCCCACCAGTAACGTCAGTGATCTGCCATAGATCTTGATTAGCTTCTTTTCACTAACCACTTCATCGGTGAGTCAGCCTTTCAATCGATTTGCCATAATGCTGCATGATATCTGCGAATTCGGTATCTAGATTTTGCTTAGCATCGAACTCTGCGCGGCTACTCAGCATATTTGAAGTTCCATCTCGCCGAGTGATTACAACAGCCCCATCAGCAGCGGCCTGGTCCATCATCTCAGAGATAGAATGTTGGACGTCAGTTTCTGTGTAAGATTTCATTTACCATCGTTCTCATGCTCAGTTTAAACAACGTGTGAAGATTAATTATAAACACTTATTTAGAAAAAACCCACTCACCTTAGCCCTATTCATCAGTACAACATGTCTATTCTTAACCCCATTAGCATGGCCGTTCCTCTCTCATAGTAGTCGTGGTGAGAAACAACACTACCGTGCATCCAGTTGCAGAACGTTTTTCCAGCGTTTAAAGCGAGAGCGGATAAAGAAAAAGATCTATGGAACGCGGGAAGAAGCACGCAACAATGTTTTTGATTATATCGAAATGTTTTATAACAGCAGGCGTCGGCATACTTCCAGCGATCAGATGTCGCCGAATGAAGATGAACAGCAGTATTATCAACGGCTCGGAAGTTTCTAGATTAGCCTTAGCGATTCACAGGTGATTAGAGGATACAGCCTAAAATAGGTCGACTGGTGTATAACAATGACCGGTTAATGGAACAAACCAGAACGATTCCACCTGTAGAGGCAAAAAAGCATATTATACTTAACAGAATAGCACTGGTTGTGGTAGCCTGAATACTCAGATAAATATTTTTCAGAAAACTAAGGCTGTTCACCAAATATAAAAGCAAGACCATAGGTGAAATTGCATATTTGCTCATGCTAGAGTAGTACCTTTGACCACATCAAGAAATTCAGATAATGGCATTAAGAAATCCTGACTGTCAGGAGAGTACAGTGAAAGTACCGGTGATGGAATCACTAGCTGTAATTGGTGATATCTCATTTCTTCTAGTTGGTTTGCACTTATTACAGATTGTAAAGTAATCAGATGTTTTTTAGGAATCCGAGCTGCCTCAGCTAAAACCTGACGCCAACGGTCTTTGCAAGTAGTTTTAGCTGCAAGTAGAGTCAGTTTATCTTGTGAATATTTTTTTTCATGGTAGGCGGAAAATGAAGGAAATAAAAAATCAGGCTTTGAATTATTCTCTGTAATATTACGGCGACTACCTTTTTCAAATAAAAGATCATGTTCTATAAAAATAGTTTCGAGATGATTTTCGAAAGCAAAACCGACACGACTTTTACGGCGATTATGAACACTTAGAGAATATTGAATAAAAGCGTCAACATCATCTTTCTCCGCTCCGAATCCGGCCTGAAGTTGTTGCCTGACGATATGTCTTTCCATTACACGAAATAGCATCTCTTCTTCTTCTAGCCAAGCCATAAGAGTTTCATCTGGAGTTCCAACAGAATGACGACCGACGCGTTCACGGGCCAGTTCTGAAAAAACTTTGGAGGTAGGAAAGCCGTCAGGATATCGTGATAGCAACCACTCCAAAGTTGCATCATGAGGGTCTACTTCAGGCTCAAAGATAATCCCCATTTCTTCAAGAAAAAGTCTAATCGGCAGCAACAATGTTTTATCTGATAGCTCAGCGCTGTGGAAACGGTGATCCGTAATATTACCTGCCCCAAGGCCAAACAAAGACCGTAGTTGCCATTCGACTTGACTATTTTTAGGAGCAAAACATATTACCAACTCGTTGTCATGCCGTAGAGCAGTTAGAAGAAAATCGCCTTCCCCAATCCGCTCCGTGACTTCATTGCCTGGATAATAAAGTCGGTATTCAGAAGCACGGTGCGCTTTACCAGCCCTTGTATCATACCAAGTTACAGTTGTGCTTATCAGACTATTGTCATCATCGTCTGATAACCAAACCATCAAACATGGAATTTGTAGCTTTTCTCCGGGGATGATATGACCAATTGCTTCTCCAAAACCAACTTTAACCAACCCACCAATCTCATGCTGATTAGATCTGGAAGGTACAGCATCGACCGCACTCAGCGATTTTCCTGCTGCAAAAATAAAATATTCGCTGAGTCTACTATCCATAATATCGGCCAATAATTTTTTGATTCCACTCAATCTAACAATAATCAATGTATAAAAAAAGCGCCCTCTGGCGCTTTTTTTGAAATCAACTCACATTTTTACTGTCTTCGATTCTCGCATTTCAACAGCGCGGGAGATTCTTGAATCTAGTAAACGTGCCACTGCGGCAAAAACGGGAACGATGACTGAGTTTCCAAACTGCCGGTACGCTTGGGTATCAGATACAGGAATCCGAAAAGTTGCTTTTCCCGGCTGCTCAAACCCCATCAGTCGAGCACATTCTCTCGGAGTCAACCTACGTGGACGACGGGCCATATTTTCTGGATCATTAAATTCCCTTTCGCCAAGGCTCATGTCCCACCCACGGTCAATTAAAATTTCAGAACCGTCCTTGTGATACCTGGCACTGAGGGTTCTACAACAAATTGATTTATCAGTAGTATCTACAAGTCCAAATCCAAAACCATTACCTTTTTCTTTATGCTTTTTGGCATACTTGTAAAGATAATCCCAAAGTTTTGGTGTCAAAATGTATCTGTCATTAACTTCAGTATCTAGTAAATCTTTAACTGCCGGTCGCCGTTGGGGAAACTCTTTAACTATATCCCTGAGACTGAAACCTTCTGCAAGATTTAGATCTCGCCTGAATCCTACTAACACAATACGTTCCCGATGTTGAGGAAGGAAGTTCTTGCCATCGATAATCTTGGGGTCATCTGCCCCCATAGAGTCAGCATCAGCAACGTCGTAGCCAAGTTCATTTAGGGTATCCATGATGACACGGAAGGTTTTACCTTTGTCATGACTCTTAAGGTTCTTCACATTTTCTAGGACAAAAACAGCAGGCTGTTTTGCCATGATAATACGGGCAACATCAAAAAATAAAGTACCCTGCGTATCACATTCGAACCCGTGTTTACGCCCTAATGAATTTTTTTTACTAACACCTGCAAGACTGAAGGGTTGGCATGGAAAGCCTGCCAAAAGGACATCATGATCAGGAATACTTTTGTCAATTTGAGTGTAAGCTTGTTCTTCAGTGATATCATCCTGATTACTCAGAGTGACATCCCGAATATCTGAGTTAAAAATATGATCGTTTTCATCACAGTACCAATTAGCTTTATAAGTTCTGACGGCATACTCATTCCACTCACTGGTAAATACGCATTTTCCACCGATGGCCTCAAAACCACTACGAATCCCTCCAATACCAGCAAAGAGGTCAACAAAACGAAAACGACTTTGATTATAATGCGCTGGCGGTGATGGTAAAAGGCTCTTAAGCATCTTAATCTCGACATCAACCAATCGCTTATTTGTTAACTTGCCATTAACCCAGCGATTGATAGTTTCACGAGTCCAGTCACTACCACTCACTGCTCGTAACACTTCTGCCACAACCTTCTGGTCATAGATCTCCAGAACTTTTTTCAAAAGACACAATTCTTCTTTTTGTTTAAGCTTATCTGCGCCCCGTGATTGTTCAATAAGTTCATTAATGACAGGTTGTAACTCTTTCATACTAACTCCATCTGGGTTGAATGTGTGATGTACAATCACTAAAATCACCCTATCACATTAAGCTGTTCATGTATACAGTAGATAGAATATATAGACGAATAGTTGATTACGCTGCCACTGATACGCCGCGGGTGATCTGTTCCCCGTTGATTACAACTGATCTTACTCAGCAATAGCTGATACGCAACTAGGTGAGTAAGCTTTCAGCCGGAAGTAGCTAATATGACAAAATCAATGTCAAACTGTAGAAAGCCCGTAAGCAACACATGTCCGAATTTAGTTGGGAAGCCCTGAAGATGGCCGAGTGCACCGGCGTGGACGCAGAATCCGTGTGCTCAGTCATTATGAATCTCAACTTTAACTGGCGCAGCAAACAGCAGAATCAAGCAACCGCATCTAAGCGCGAGAGCGAACAGACTGCGAAGATTGCCCGACTCAAACGCCGCCTAGCTGAACGTGATGAATAGCTCACCATGGTCCAAATGGACGCCGCCGTATACTTCGCGAAGCGCCTGAAATAAAGTATCACTTTGTCGATAACTACCATGCTGAATTCAGTATTAAAGTCATTTGCCGGGTGCTGTGTGTGGCCCGCAGAGGCAGGTATGTGTGGCAAAAACCAGGCTGCGGCCCCAGATAGCTGCGACAACATTGTCAGTGACACCTTCGGCCAGGCAAAAGCTACAGTGCTCCCGATTGGCAGAAGAGTGCCGCACACAAGATCTGGCGTATAACGAGAAAACGATAGCCTATAGTCTGCCACATCAGGGTCTGCGGGCAAAAGCCTCAAGCCGGTTCACTCCTGATAGCTATCGGGAACATGGCCAGCCAGTGTCAGAGAACCTGCTGAAACAGGATTTTTACGCCTGCGGCCCAAACCAGAAATGGTCAGGTGCCATTACGTATCTACGTACCGGTAAAAGCTGGCTGTACCTCGCCGTGATTATTCACCCGGAGTCGAGGGCCGCTATCGGCTGGTCAATGTCGTCGCGGATGACAGCACAACTGACATGCGATGCAGTGAAGATGCCGCTGTGGCGGCGTGAACGCTCTGAGAACGTTATCGTTCATATTGGTCATGCGGTCAGTATGTTCGGAGGGTTATCAGGCGCTGCTGAAACAGCATAAACAGCACAGTAATATGAGCAGATTCGATTTTGCAGCGCGCATCATCCAGCGACATTAACGAGTTCTCGTTCAGGGATTCTTGTCTAAGCCTTCCGTTGAAAAACTTCCAAGTGTCGTTACTGTTGGGGTTTCTGACCGCGAAAAATCAATGCGTATGCCCCGTTCACACACTCAATTGTCCAGTATTTTTCATGCAAATTGAGAACTGTTACCGGTTTTCAACAACTGTAGCAAAGGTTGTCTGATCGAATTTTGTTAAGCATCTCTGCAATCTCCGTTGAGAGCTGTTTCGGCCTCTCGCATAACTTCAAACATCTATGCATGACCAGATCGATAATCGCCTTCCGCCCACCTACGCACCGGAGACAAAATCCACTCCCCTGATGTGATTCGGATGCAGACCTAGGGAGGCACTGAGCCGGGATATTCCGATGGGGCGTTTGAGATGTATGTAGTTGCGCACTGATTTTGGTTGACCAAAATATCATTAGTTCATAAAATAATTTTATGCTGATTTCTGGTCAGTGCGGTAGCTATTCCAAATCCAAGGAAATTAAATGTGGTTAACTTCATTCAAAACTTCATTAATTCAAACAAAATAAAAAAAATACTAGGAAGCTATGGGGATACAAAAACTAAATTCACCCAAGGCAAAATCTCAGCCTTGAATAGGTTAGAAATGGCACTAAAACAAATCAACAATAAAGAGCATATATCATTTTCGCGAGACTGCTATAAAAACGTTCAATTCAGAAAGTTAATAAATCTTTACTCTTTTTCTAATAAATATTTTATAAGTACCACTTTAGAAAAAGATGTACCGACATCCTTCATATTATTCACGTTCCTAGAGTTTTATAAAGATAACATCCATCACTTTCATGAATTTGATGATTATAAGATGCGCATTGAGAATTTTTTTGTCACAAAAAAATATTCTGAATGTTATGGTTTACTTAACGAAGTAAAAGAAAAATTTGGGGAGAGCATATGGTATTATGACGTTTTAATGGCGATAAATATAGCTTCCGGTGCAAAAATAATTAAAGAAGATTTTGTTGTTAAAGATTTCCCTCGAATATTTCATATAACAAATCATCTCTTTGAAAAACACACATCTATTAGTAGTCTATCATATAAGCAAAAAATTAAAATAGATACTCTTGATAGATTAAGAAAGCAATATACTAACTATGCAGACTTTATATCTTTTATTTTACAGCCTACAACCCTTGATCCAGACATTGACCTATATAATGTTCTACAATTCTCACAACGATTGTTTCCAATTGACAAATATCAAATAATAAAGAGATGTCTTTTGGAGGTTATTATGATGAACATAGTAACTCAAGAAGAAACTACTAATGACATAAGGCAGTTTCTCGAAGAAATTTCCGCCATTGAAATAGGAACATACTGGAAGAAACTTCGCAACTCAATGAATTATAAATTTGAAGTTTTTTTGACAAATAATGAAAATATAATTTTAGAAAGATATTCACAAGGAGACTATGATGAAACAATTACTCTTTGCGAGAGTAGTTTACTAGACAATCCTAGTAATTTTACAACACTAGAGATTTATGCAAGGTCGTTACTATTTGAAAATAGCACTAAGCTTCGCGAGGTGTTAATGAGGCCAGCAGATGATTTAATGAATTTGTTATTAATTAATTTAATCAATGCTTATAGAAATCCTTCATCATATTATTCAGCAATAGAAGCTGTTGAGGATCTAAAGTTTAGATATTTGTGCTTTGATTTTATAATGCCAATTCTACCTAGCTTCTATGCATCCTATCCGTATCAAAATACAGAAAAACTAAAACTCTCCCTAATCAGTACATGTAATTCTGAATATTGTTTCACTCCAAAAAACAAAGCAAGATTAGATAATCTACTTTCTAATAGATACCTAATAAACAATGACATTATTGAAGATAAAAATTACTTATTTTCGGAATCTAGAAATCTAAGACTCCAGTTATCAAATGAAGTTAATAAAGACAATATAAATAAGGAAACAATTCTAAAACTATTAGACAAAATAAATGATTTGCAAGATCTCACTTCCCCAGACAAGTGCTATATTATAGCATCAACGCTATTTAAAATTAAAGAGTACAACCTTCTCATTTGTAGAATTGTCGATAGCGCACTTATTAATAGTTCAAGCCTAATCTTGTTCCCAGTTTCAGAGTTGGCATATTTACTAGACGAAGATGTTGAAATTGCAGCTGATAGTTTAAATGCAGCAATATTTAGCCATTTCATTTTTCGCCACATTGACAAAGATTATATTGGTAACGTATCATATTTTGTAGATAGATACTTAGAAAAGTTTAAAGCAGTAAAACCCAGTGACATATTGCATTTAAAAAGTGAAATTACAAGTAAAGAACTATTTTTATTAAAGAATGTATGTATTGAGGACATTCTTAGTGGTCTTGAAAATATAGATAAAATACTTTTAATGTTAACGGAAAGGATAAAAATCTTAAATATTCTCATAGAGAAAAGAGTTATTTTTAAATTAAATGATGATGAAGTTACTTCACTCAACAACGAAGAAGGGAAAATATACAGTAAACTACTGGTCAATAAACTAACCAAACATCATTTATCAAACTTGATCCATATAGATTTCAATGGAATATTTCTAGCCAAGACAGACTTTTATAAACTTGCTTACGAAACAGTAAAAAAAATACATCTCGATGATCTATCGATACATATAGACTACTATATTTCTTCAAATAATAGCAATGACGCTGAATGCTTAAACATAATTGATGTAAAATCGGGAGATGAAGCGAAGTTATATCATTACGGAATTATTTATACAAATATGATCAATGACTTTATAATGAATAGTGAATATGGCCTTGTTCGCTATTTAAGCTCTGAATTTAGACATGGTGTTTTGCCAAATCAAATAAGGAGTGTTTTTGAAGCAGATTCATTAGTTACACTAAAAATCGCCGATAATACATATGAGGAACCGACATTCTGGCTGAATAAAATTAGTGACATTGATACTTACGGAAAGGAGCATCTAAACATTTGTATCCAAGAATTCTCAAATAAAATTGACTCATTTATTGTCGATACGAATGATCTTCTTATACCTATAATTTCTGATAAAGAATCAATCTTAGAAAATCAAACAACTTCAGGATTCATATTTTCTGCTACAACAGAAAAATATAATGAATTAATGAAATTTATGAATAATATGATTGAGACCATAGGGAATAATAATAGTTTTTCATATGAAGACTTTAAAGAATCAATCGAAGAATTTATCTGGAGACAACTTGACCATTGTTTTATAGTCATGAAGACGATAATCAATGAGGCTGTTAAACCTAACTTCAGAGCAGAGTGCGATAAATTGTTAAGTGCACTTTCCAAAAATAAAAAAATCATAGAAAATGGATTACTTTCTGAAAAAATTCAACTAGCTAAATTCAACATCAGCGAAAAATTATCAGACATTGAAAATTGGTTTCGTAGACCAAGTAAAGAATTAGATGAAGATATTGAATTAGCAACTTTACTCATCGCATCAAAAGATTATATAGAAGGAATTTACTCTCCACAAAAAATAAAAATTGAGTTAAGACATAATGAACATGACTCTTTAAAACTAAGTAATGCCTCGTTATTAAATTTAACTCGTTCACTAGTAACTATGTATAATAACTGCCTTAGACATGGTATAGACCTCGTTGGTACTCCTATATCCGTTACTACTACAGTCATTGATTCACAATTAACCATTTCAGTCGAAAATGAAATATCCCATGATAAGCGACTTGAACTATTTAAAAGAAATATTACTGATGAAGTCGACTCATATCCCAACAACGATTACAGCGATAGACTAAAAATGGAAGGAGGCACTGGCCTATATAAAGTATTCAAGAATATTCAAGATGGATTTAAAAAAAGTCGATTTACAGTTGAACTAAACGACAAGATTTTTAAACAAATAATCGAAATAAATCTGGAGTAAATATGAACATTCTTATCATTGAAGATAATTTATATAAGAGTGATAAAGTATGCATGTTTATGAATGAAATATTCTCCGATCCTATAATCACATTGGCGCACTCAGTTTCTAGCGGTATTAAAATACTAAACGCTGAAAAATTCGATTTAGCTATTATAGATATGAGCCTGCCTACATTTGATAAAACTCAAGGCCAACCACCAAGTAATCCAAAAGTATTCGGTGGTTTAGAGATTGCAAAACACATTCATAGAAAAAAGTCCAAGCTCAAGTATATCATCCTAACCCAATACAAATCGTTTGCGGAAGATGATAAACGCTATGATCTAACCTCAATCAAAAAAATATTCAAAGAAAAATACATAAACAATGCACTTGGTTGCGTATATTATGAAAACTCAAGTCTTAACTGGAAAAAAGAAATAATTAACATTTTGGATTTGGAATGAATAAAATAATTATCGCAGATGATGATAAAGTACGCAGAACCAAAATAATTCAACTTCTAAATCAAGAACATGATATTCCTATAAAATGGATTGATGAGTGTGACTCTATTAATTCAGCAGTTCAACTTCTTAAAAGCACTTATTACTCAATTGCTTTAATAGACATGGGGCTACCTAAACTTTCAGGTGGGGAGCCGGACAATTTTGGTGGTGTAGCAATTGTTGAGTCTATTTATAAAAATAAAGTCAAAAGCCCAGGTTTTATTTTGGGATATACTGCGATTATTGATAACCTTGAACAAAGAACTGCAGCTTTCAAAGCTAAAGGTTTCAGATTAGAGCAGAGTACTGCTGGTGATTATTCTTGGTTGAATAATGCGAAAGCCGAAATCAAACACTTTCTTAATGTTTTTTCAAATTATGAAAGAGGGAATTATAACATTTCAGTTTTAACTGTTCATGGAATTAGAAGTTATGCTTCCTGGCAAGAAGATATTGAGAGAATCATCATTAATAACTCTGAATCACAAACACAGACATTCTTTCATTATAAACACACGTTAATTTCCACTTATTCATTTCTTAAATCAAAAAAACGAGATGAAATTTTAGATCACTTTACCCTTGAGCTACAACTATGGATCAATAATAATAGAAGCAATAAGATTATTTGTGTCGCTCATAGTTTCGGTACTTTTTTATTGATGGAAGGCATTAAGCGATTAAATGATAATAGATTAACAAACAGCTTAGACCTTATAATTCTTTGTGGAAGTGTTTTACCAGAAGACTATAAGTTTGATTTTCTTTCTAACAATCGTGATGTGCATATTTTAAATGAATGTGCCATCCATGACTACCCATTATTATTCAATGGTGCAATAGTCAAGAACTCCGGTTTGGCTGGAATTCTCGGATTCAAAATATTTAATGGACAGAAAATTAAAAATAGATATTTCAATGGCGGCCATTCATTATTTTTTGATGAAACCCATATAATGAAATATTGGGTCCCTGTCTTTAATGATAAGGAACGAGTCATTGATATTAACGAGGGAGCTCATCAAAATAAATTTTTTAAAATCATTCTCAGGCTGAGCCAACTTATTGGAAAACTAGTAAAATAAATCGGCCAAATGACTTTTTATCAGTTTTAAAATGAAAATACTTTCATAAAGAAGCGTGTTCCCCAACAAGACCAAGTCCGTTCTTTTTCTAATCAAATGTCTTTTTTTTAAATAGATGGAATTACAAAGATGATACATTTGCCATAAATAACAATGGGTTCAGAAATCCTTTTTTATTATATCTACAAGTACTTTATAGTAGCGGGCAGACAGCGTACGCGCCACGCTGCGCGGATTCTTGGGGTCAACGAGCCCGTAGCCAAAACCGTTCCCTCGCTCCTGATGCTTGCGCGCATAGCGATAGAGATATTTCCACAGCACTCTGGTGAGGATAAATTTGTCGTCAACCACGGGTTCCAGCAGCTCGCCGAAAGTTGGGCGAACGGAGGGATAGAGAGTGGCGATATCGCGCAGGGTGAATCCCTCATGCAGCTTGAGGTCGCGCCGAAAACCCACCAGCACAATGCGTTCCCGGTGCTGAGGTAAAAAATGACGCCCGTCGATCACTTTCGGATCATCCGCTCCGGTATGAGCCGCATCAGCAACCTCATAACCCAGCTCATCCAGCGTCTGCATAATGATACGAAACGTCCGCCCCTTATCGTGGCTCTTCAGGTTTTTGACGTTCTCCAGAACAAATATCGGCGGCTGCCGGGCGGCGATAATCCTGACTACGTCAAAGAACAGCGTCCCCTGCGTTTCGCAGGCAAAGCCGTGGGCGCGGCCAAGGGCATTCTTCTTCGATACGCCGGCGAGCGAAAAAGGCTGGCAGGGAAAGCCGGCCAGCAGAACATCATGCTGCGGGATTGTCTGGCGAATGTGCTGCGCCGCGTCTTCATCGCTCACCTCGGGGAGATGGCTCAACGTGACGTCGCGGATATCTTCATTGAAACAATGCTGCTCAGGATCGCAGTACCAGTTGGCTTTATAGGTGCGCACCGCATGTTTATTCCACTCGCTGGTAAACACGCATTGCCCGCCAATCGCCTCGAAACCATGACGAATGCCGCCGATACCGGCAAACAGATCGACGAAGCGGAATCCATAATGCGGATGATGCGCAGGCGGCTGCGGCAAGAGCGTGCGCAGGTGGGCCTGCTCCTGCGCAGTTATACGACCTGCCGCGCGCGTTACCGTCGCAACGCGCTTCAGTATAGCCGGGCTCCAGTGCTGCTCGCCGACGGCAACCAGCTGCGCGACCAGCGTTTTGACATCATATATCGCCATCAGCTGGCGCAATAGCGCCTGCGCATCTTCTCCGGTATGTTCAACCTTCAAAGACGGGGGATTTTCCTTGGATAAATTTTGCGCCATAACCTCAACCAGCCCGACTATTTTTGCAGAGGTTACCATAAATAGCGCAGCCAGTTTTACGCGAGTGGGTTAAAGCGCTGCAAAACCTCGTCATCAATAGCCATCGGGTCTCCACGAAGCTCCGCGCTGAGCTTGGCCATAAACTGCACCAGAAAGCGCGCATTGTGTATCGCCATTGCCCGGCCCTTTTCAGTCTGCATCGTTTGCGGTAAACGCAACAGCTTGCACTGGAAGTGATCCAGCGCGTAGGTTTTATCATTCAATTCCCGCCGGTCGGCAAAGGGATCGCTGGCATCAAACAAGATATTGTTCAGCGCGCCGGACACGGCAAAAACGCGCGCCAGGCCAATCGCCCCCAACGCCTCGAGTCGATCGGCGTCCTGAACGATTTTCGCTTCTTCGCTTCGCGGAGCAATCGCCGCGCTAAAACTGTGCGCTTCAATAGCGTGTAAAACCGCCGCGTAGCGTTCAGCGGGGAAATCAGGAAAAGCTGACTGGAGGATAGCCAGCGTTTTTTCCGCCGCCATCGCAGAAGAGCGGCTACGCTCAGGATGGTTTTTCGCCAGGCTGACGATGTCATGAAAATAGCAGGCGGTCAGGATCACCAGACGGTCAGCATCTGTATCTTCGGCCAACCGCTGCGCTGTAGCCCATACCCGGCGGAAATGCGAAATATCATGAGCCGCATCCCCTTGCGCGTGATGTTCGGTTAGCCAGGTTTCAAATCGTTGCTGCCAGTGAAAAAGGTCCATGCACGTTCCTTAGGTAACAGGCCAGCAACGAGCATAGCAACTTTATTCGTGATGTTCATAGATCTGCGCATTAGGGCGCGTGTACCAGGCAATTGCGCCAAGAATGGCCCCCACGATGCCTAACACCAGAAATCCCAACAGAGCGCCAATCCATTTCCCTGCCGTTGAACCAAGTTCGCCATCAATCGTAGCGCCAGGCACGCTTTGAATCTGCCCGACAACCCACCAGTAACGCGCCATCGCCCAGAGGAAATAACCACAAAAAGCATAAAATGCCCACAGCGCCAGTTTCCCACCAGGACTTCTTTTCGCTTTATCTTCCATTCATTTGCTCTCCGTGAACTCAACAAGCAACATCACTTGCCAGTCAAAAATAGTGATATCCATCACATTATATAGCGAAAATTCTTGCAAGGCAGCAGATCTCTCTACCCGATGCATTTTTGTGCATCATCCAGCTTCTTTGTCATAATGCCGGCTATATATTCAATGAATTTATTCCATTTTTAAATAATACAAATTTATGAATGGCATTTAATTTCTGGCTCTTTTTCACTCACCCTCCTTCAATCCTCATTTCACCAGTCATTACTCTTACTCAGATCATCCTCTGAAAGATAAACCTACGTTTAAAGACGTGCAAAACAATTATTCGTAAAATAAATATTAAATAACAACATATAGGATGCATGAAACTTATCTACAACAAAATCCAATCAACGAAGAAGCATAAGTCCATGTTATTAAAAGCCATAAATGCAGGAAATAAATTATCACAAAACAATATAATTTTAATATAATGAATATAGCGGAAACATTTTGTAATATTAGATATAATTTAGTTACATATTTAATTTAAAGAAAAATGAACTTAATCGCTAGTATCAAATAGTCACCCCGGAAGGAATGACACAATTCATATTAATTATGATTAAAAGGGAATATATAATGAAAAGAAAAGTACTGGCAATTCTGGTTCCAGCTTTATTAGTCGCTGGCGCGGCTAATGCAGCAGAAATCTATAATAAGAACGGCAACAAACTGGATTTCTACGGCAAAATGGTTGGCGAACACATCATGACCCATGATGGCGACAACAACAATTCTGACGATACCTCCTATGCGCGTTTCGGCATTAAAGGCGAAACCCAGATTAGCAGCGAATTGACCGGTTATGGCCAGTTTGAATACAACATCAAAGCGGACAAACCGGAAGGTCAGCAGGGCAGCGCTACCCGTTTAGCATTCGCCGGTCTGAAATTCAGCGACTACGGTTCATTCGATTATGGTCGTAACTACGGCGTGGTTTATGACGCGGCAGGTTATACCGATATGCTGGTTGAGTGGGGCGGCGACGGCCTGGTTTACACCGACAACTTCATGACCGGTCGTACCAACGGTGTTGCAACCTACCGTAATACCGACTTCTTCGGCATGGTTGATGGCCTTAACTTTGCTCTGCAGTATCAGGGTAAAAATAACGACACCACCGCGAAAAAATCAAACGGCGACGGTTTCGGTTTCTCCGTTAACTACAACATCGACGGCTTCGGTTTCGTTGGCGCCTACAGCAACTCCGATCGTACTGATGAGCAAGCTGCGGACAAGCGGGGCGAAACAGCTGAAGTCTGGAACCTGGCGGCTAAATACGATGCAAATAATCTGTATGCATCAGTCATGTATGGCGAATCCCGTAACATGACTCCGCTGGAGAAAACGACTTTTGGCAGTTTTGCCAATCACACCCAGAACATCGAAGCCGTTGTTCAATATCAATTTGATTTCGGCCTGCGTCCGTCCCTGGGCTATGTCTACGCGAAAGGTAAAGACCTTGGCGCCAAAGAAGACACCAATGCGGATATCATGAACTACGTTGAATTGGGTACCTGGTACTACTTCAACAAAAACTTCAACGTTTACACCGCATACAAATTCAATCTGATCGATGATGAAGACGCGGCGGTAAGTGGCGCAGCCACTGACGATCAGTTCGCTGTAGGTATCACCTACCAGTTCTAAGATTGTCTCATTACCCTAAAGCCCGCTTAATGCGGGCTTTTTTCGTTGTCACCCCTAAACCACCTCCTGGGGAGGTGGTGATTGATCCTGTAAGTCTTTAGCCTGAAGAATGCCCATGCCGGAAAATCATTTGATGCTAATTCAGTCCTGAAAATTTCAGTTACAAGGAGGTGACTAAGCAGGAAGAGTAGCAAATTAACAAACACCGCAGGGCTGCCTGGTAATCGCCGCACCAGAACTCACGCCTCCGATAGCTCTCCGGCTTTTATATCCTCGCCATTCGGCATAATCATGTCCAAACAAACTCGGGTGGAGAAGCGTAAAACAATACCCACAGAGGAATATGTCTACTGTAATAAAAACCCTGGTTGACACAGACCACGAGTTGGCGTCAAATACTTATATTCCAGGAGCTCATTGCTTATCTCAATTGCGCATTCAGTCTCTTAACTGCCCCTTTAAAAATTGATGTAAATCAATAAATGATTAATCATACCTTGAAAAAAAACACATCCAGAGAAGCGGTCAGGTACATTATCGTTGGCCTGGCAAATACAGCAATTACGGCAATTGCTATATTTGGCCTGATGCAGGCCGGCGTGGGAGTCTACCCTTCAAACGCAACAGGATATGTCGTTGGCATTATTTTCAGTTTTGTTATGAATGCGAAGTTCACTTTCTCAAAGACATTGAGCCCTCTGAGGTTTATCAAATTCGTATCCACATGCGCTTTTTGTTATATTTTAAATTTAATAGCAATAAAAGTTTTTTTCATCGTCATACCTAATGCTATCTATACAGCACAAGTTGTAGGTATGATTATTTACACTACAGCTGGTTTTACTCTAAACAAATACTGGTCAATGAAATGAAAGAAATTAATATAAACAACGCGAGGAGTCAAATACCTTCGTTAGCAATCGTTGTTCCTTGTTATAATGAAAAAGACGCCTTCCCATACTGTCTGGAGGGGCTCACCACTATATTAAAAAACCTCCTGGCAAAAGAAAAAATCGCTCGAAATAGTTATATCCTCTTTGTCGATGATGGCAGTAAAGACAACACCTGGGAACAAATCAAATCCACATCACAGGAAAAGTCATTCATCCGCGGCCTGAAATTATCAAGGAACCGGGGCCATCAGATAGCCCTGCTGGCGGGGTTGGCAAACGCGGATACGGACGTTACCGTAAGTATCGATGCAGACTTACAGGATGATATAGGTTGCATTGAGAAAATGATAGACAAATATAATGAAGGGTTTGAGATTGTTTATGGCGTACGCGACAACAGGAGTAGTGACTCAGTATTCAAAAGGGCAACAGCCAATAAATTCTATTCTCTGATGTCAGGGCTCGGTGTCAATCAGGTTCCTAACCATGCGGACTTTAGGCTTCTTAGCCGTACCGCACTGACAGCATTAAAGGATTTTAAAGAACAAAATTTATATTTAAGAGGGCTAATTCCGCTGTTGGGTTATAAGTCTAGCAGTGTTTATTATAGCAGAGATGAAAGGGTTGCAGGCGAATCAAAATACCCCTTGAAAAAGATGGTAGCACTGGCGTTAGAAGGAATAACATCTCTGACAATTACCCCGTTACGTATGATCGCCGCCGCTGGGGTTATCACATGCCTTCTATCTTCACTAGCTGCAATCTATGCCTTCATTGAGAAGATTTTGGGAAATACCGTTGCGGGTTGGACATCTGTAATGATTGCGATTTTCTTCCTTGGCGGTGTCCAGATGCTTTCTTTGGGGATAATTGGCGAATACGTTGGGAAAATATATATGGAATCCAAAAATCGGCCAAAATATTTTATCGAAGAGGTAGCAAAGCACGAAATGAGAGGCGAGCAATGAACACTGAGGACGAACGGATGTCTCCTTGCACTAAAAAAGTTATTGCCATGCTTTACCTTGCAGCAATTTTCTTAGTTTATAGCCCAACTATTATATTTAGTTACGCATTTTCAGACGATTGGTCGACACTATCCGATGTTTTTTCAGGGAAAGGTTCTCCGTTTCAATGGGATATGCAATCCGGCAGACCCTTGTATGCCGTTGCCAGGCGACTTGGCTTTACGCTAGTTCACAATATCAATGACCTTGCCTATCTTAGATTTTTTACCATAATAACGGTATTTGCGCTTTGCTTTTTCCTCTTTTTATTTATAGAAAAAAGAAACATATTCGAGCGTAACATCACAACAATTACCCTCCCTTTATTAATAGGCCTGACGCCGGCAATACAGGTATATAGTGCATGGGCGACATGTTTCCCGTTTGTACTCTCTATACTCCTTGCCGGAACAAGTTACGCTACATTAAAACCCGTAAACAAGAACACGACAATTATAAGATTTGCAGCATCCATCATTATTCTATGGTTTGCATTTGCTATATATCAACCAACGGCGATGGCATTTTTATTTTTCGTCATGCTTGATAACTGCCTGAAAAAAGACAAGCCATTTTCCATGAATATTGTTTTAATCAGTGGCGCTGTTTTATTTATCGGCATGCTTGGCAGTCTGCTGTTTTCAAAATTTGTACCTGTATGGTTATATGGCAGTTCAATTGCACGTGCCGAATTAACTAATAATCCACTTGAGAAATTACAATGGTTTATAAAAGAACCATTGATTAACGCCATCAACAACTTTAATATAACCCCAGGCCCCTTATTCACAACTCTCTCATTAATAATTTGCGCAATAGGTTTACTTTCAATAATAAAAGGCAAATCAGGGCCTATGAAAGTTCTCATGTTCATTATCATGGGGATTGGTGCCTACTCTCCAAACTTACTAGTCAAGGAAAACTGGGCTGCATATAGGTCGCTGATAGCACTGGAATTTTTCATATGCGCTCTTATAATTATTGGTGTAGATGCCTTGACAAGCAAACTCAATATAGCAAAAAAAGCGCTACCCATATTGACGGTATTCGCGATGATCGCTGCATCATACAATATCTTTAATGGTTTCATTATCCCACAAAAATCGGAGTTAAACGCATTAGCAAGCGCGCTTTCCTACAAGGTGGGAAAAACATTTACGGGGGATGTTCTTTTTGACATTCAAGATCCCGCCTATAATGCCTTTACTAAAACACAACGTTATGACGAGTTTGGCAATATTTCCCTTGCGGCCCCCTGGGCTATCAAGGGGATGGCGGAGCAAATCTTAATGAGCAAGTCAATGCATTTCAGGCTTCCAGAAAATGTTATTCTGACGGCAAAGGAGCAATGCACCACTGATTGCATCATTATAAAAACGGGCGATGCCATGAGGAGTTCAACCACTCACTATTGAAACTTTTCATCATTCCCGTATACAGGCACATGATCCCGCGCCAGATCCGCGCGGGATAGTTTTTATCAAGGCAGCTCCGGCCAGGGTCATAAGTTTCTCTATCGCCTCATAGCGCTCACTCGACAACAAACCATGCTTTTACTGCTTTCCTGAGTTCGCTCCTTTTCATCCATCATCCATTCTCTTTAAGATACTCTTACAGAATCCGTGTGTAGCAAGGGCAGTTAACTGCTTTGTTATCAGGGATGCGCGACGGGCTAAGTTATTGTTAAGAGTGTGAGCTTGTGAGCTTGTGAGCTTGTGAGCTTGTGAGCTAAAGAGGATAAAAGTGGATGCCCAACAAGAGGCAACATGGTAAAAAAGACAGCGTTAGAGGCGAGAAAACAGAGCGATAGAAAGAAATTTTAATGCAGGGATTCATGCAGGGCAAAATCAAAAGCGCTTTGTGACTGATTGATTTTGTTGAAAAGTGGCGGAGAGAGGGGGATTTGAACCCCCGGTAGAGTTGCCCCTACTCCGGTTTTCGAGACCGGTCCGTTCAGCCGCTCCGGCATCTCTCCGCTGTTGAGGTTGCTATAATGCCAGGTTCTTTGGCATTTTAATAGTTCCTGTCTCTTTAATTCAGTTCAAGTGACGACTTTGCGAGCAATATGATATTTAAATGGCCCTGGAAAGCAGATGAAGAGTCCGGCAACGCGGAAATCCCCTGGGAAAAGGCGCTTGCCATTCCCGTATTAGCCAACCTCTCCGAACATGAGCAGCAGCAGCTAGTGCAGATGGCTTCCCGCTTTTTGCAACAAAAGCGTCTGGTTGCCTTACAGGGGCTCGAGCTTACTCCCCTGCACAGCGCTCGTATCGCGCTACTGTTTTGCCTGCCGGTTCTCGAGCTGGGTATCGAATGGTTAGATGGTTTTCACGAAGTGCTTATCTACCCTGCCCCGTTCGTCGTCGATGACGAATGGGAAGATGATATCGGCCTGGTGCATAACCAGCGAATCGTACAATCAGGTCAAAGCTGGCAGCAGGGGCCGATTGTTCTCAACTGGCTGGATATTCAGGACTCCTTCGATGCGTCCGGTTTCAATCTGATAGTCCATGAAGTGGCGCATAAGCTGGATACCCGCAATGGCGATCGCGCAAGCGGCGTACCCTTCATCCCCCTGCGCGAGGTGGCGGGCTGGGAACACGATCTCCATGCCGCTATGAACAATATTCAGGATGAGATAGACCTGGTCGGTGAAAGCGCCGCGAGTATCGATGCGTATGCGGCCACCGACCCTGCCGAATGTTTCGCCGTGCTCTCTGAATATTTCTTCAGCGCGCCAGAGCTATTTGCTCCCCGCTTTCCCGCGCTTTGGCAGCGTTTCTGCCTTTTTTATCGTCAGGATCCGCTGAAGAGATTACGTGAGAATAGCCCGCCAGATGATAGCGATAACCCGGTAGTACACTAAAACAACGACCTGCGCTAAATTTAGCCATTTGAATCAGCAAGTTAAATTTAGAGTTGACACAAAAATACGAGACCAGTAGTATTCGCCTCGTTCACACGATTCCTCTGTAGTTCAGTCGGTAGAACGGCGGACTGTTAATCCGTATGTCACTGGTTCGAGTCCAGTCAGAGGAGCCAAATTTGAAAAGCCTGCTTTTGAAGCAGGCTTTTTTTATTTTCATTTCCTCCTCCACAGCGGAAGAATTTTGGGATCAATTGGGTTCGATGACGGAGTACCCCAAATGTCCCTTAACGCCTCAAAAACAGAAATTGAGTACCATTACAAAACTCTTCTAAGACAGTCTTACCGCCACTCGCTCATACTGGTCAAACGCGCCTCATGGTTTCATAACGATGCGGCCAAGCGATTTCGCTGTCTCAGCGAATTTATGGGCCGCGGCAGCGTTAGCCTGGGGGAAGATGCGGTCAATGACACCCCTGATGCGCCCTGCAGCTACAGCCTGCAACATGTCGTCCACACGTGTCCGAACTCCGTGCCTTTCAAAAAGGGGTCCTATGAATACCCCCATGAGTGTCTGGTTAGACTGCATTGGCGACCACAGATCGACAGTCAGACTGCCCGCGGCCGCGTAGCCGACGACCCATGAAGGACAAGGAGGCGGCGTTGAACGGCGGTTGATCAGATCCCCCCTTCAATTGAGATAGTCTCGACAGAAATCAGAACGTCGTCAGGTTCCGCGACCGGATCGGGAATATCGACATATTTCAGGACGCCGGGAGCGCCTTGCACGTCATAACCCGCTGCTTTCACAAGTATTCCTCCGTCTCTCTGACCGCTCGGCAGTCACCACCATCGCCCGCTGCCACACGGCTCCGTAACGCTTAGGGCAGCCTGGCAATCACCTTAATCTCAAACTTGAATCCATACAGCCACGTCACGCCGATCCCGGTCAACGTAGGGTAAGGCGCTTCCCCCCAATATTCTGGCAGGATACTCCAGATAGCGTCGAGGTTTGTCTCGGGATCGACGACAAAGAGGGTAACGTCAACCACGTCACCAAACGTGCAGCCCGCAGCCGCGAGAACAGCATTAAGATTATTGAATGCCAGCCTGACCTGCGCTTTTAGATCGGGCTCAGGCGAACCATCCTCCCGGCTACCAACCTGCCCCGAAACGAACAAGAAACCGTTAGATTTGATGGCTGGTGAATAGCGATTGCGCTCATAGAGAGCCTGTCGACCGGAGGGGAAAACGGCTTCACGTGCTGTCATGTTTGTACCTTTGTAATGGGGCAAAATCAGCCCGGTGAATATAAAGACACTTTACAGGTGCAGGATCGGGTGGATAAACAAGCGACTTTGTCCATCATTGTTTGTAATATCCAAACAATCGGTGAAAATGAGGACCAGGAATGGATCGTTTCGATGCGATGCGCGCCTTTGCTCGCGTGGTGGAGGCAGGTAGCTTCACAAAGGCTGCCCAAACGCTTCATATGAGCAAAACCACGGTGACGCAACTCATTCAGCAGCTAGAAGCGCGCCTGCGCGTCAAATTGCTCCATCGCACCACCCGCAGGCTCGGTGTGACTCCCGATGGCGCGGTCTACTACGAGCGCGTCATTCGCCTGTTGGCGGACATGGAGGATGCTGAGAACAGCCTGTCCAGTGCGGCGATGACGCCCAGGGGACGGCTACGGGTGGATGTGCCCAGTCCACTGGCCCGCTTCATCCTGGTGCCGGCGCTACCGGTTTTCCACGCACGTTACCCTGATATCCAGTTCGACATGGGCGTGAGCGACCGGGTGGTGGATCTGATCGGCGACAACGTGGATTGCGTCCTGCGCGGTGGCGAAATCAACGACCAGTCCCTGATCGCACGCCATGTCGGCGATTTGCAAATCGGCGTCTACGTCGCCCCCAGTTACGTGAAACGCCTTGGCGCCCCTGCGCACCCGCGAGAGCTGGAAAACACCGACCATCGCATAGTGGGATTCTTATCCTCACGCACCAGCAAGATTGATCCTCTGGTATTGCGCAGTGAGAGCGAACATATTGAAATCACGGGCAGTTATGTACTTGCCGTGGATGACGGCAATGCTTACCTCGAAGCTGGCTTAGCCGGGTTAGGTGTGATTGCGCTGCCGGTCTATATGGCGGCAGCGCATCAGGCTGCTGGCTCTTTGATTCCGTTATTTACACAATGGCGTATCAGTCCAATGCCTCTGCACCTGGCGTTTCCGCCGAACCGCCATGTCAACGCCAAACTGCGCGTTTTTATTGATTGGATCGTTGAATTGATGCAGCGGCATGTCCCCAATTCCAACTATAAGTAACGACATCCCAGTCCCCTGATTCTCTCATCAGCGTCGATTGGCGATCATTCTGATGGTCTTGACAGAGGGAATGCTGATTTAGCGTATTTATTTGCCGGTTACTGGCAACGTCGACCCCGGTCAGTTTAAGAAGCCCGCAACCATAGCGCTGCCGACATCACCCCCTGCGGTGCCAACGCAGCGCATCAACCACCAACGTAAACGCCGCCGGAAGATGCTGTCGTCCCGGGTAGTAAAGATAGTATCCCGGGAAATGAGGGCACCACTCGGCGAGCAGCGGCACCAGTGCTTGCGTGGCAATATGTTGCGCCGCTAAGTCGCGGGGAACATAGGCAACCCCAGCCCCGTCCAGCGCGGCCTGCATCATCAGAAAGGTATTGTTGAACACGGTTTGTCCTTCGACACGAACGCTGGTTTTCTGGTCCCCCTTTTCGAACTCCCAGGCGTACAGCGCGCCGTGGGTGGGCAAACGCAAATTAATGCAGTTATGCGCCATCAGATCCTCTGGACATTTTACCATCGCCCTGCCGGAAAGATAGCCGGGGGCGGCGACCACCGCCATCTGCACATCGGGCGTTATGCGCACCGCAATCATATCCTTATCCACCTGATCGCCCATACGCACGCCGGCATCAAAGCGTTGGGCGGCAATATCGGTGAGTTCATACCCGACGCTGAATTCGATATTGATATCCGGATGTTGATTTAACAAGGGCCGCAGGCGAGGCCAGAGCACGGTGACGATGGCGTGATCGTTCGCGGTAATACGCACCGTTCCGGCGGGTTTATCTCGTGAAGCGCGCAGTGAAGCCAGTTCACTCTCAATTTCATTCAGCCGCGGCGCAAGCACCGCAAGCAGGCGGGTCCCGGCATCGGTTGGCGAAACGCTGCGCGTGGTGCGGATTAATAATCTCACCCCGAGGCGCTCTTCCAGCCCGAGCAGCGTATGGCTCAGCGCTGAACGGGATACGCCCAGGATGGCTGCGGCCCGGGTGAAGCTTCGCTCTTGGGCCACCGTGGCAAAGGCCTGCAAGTCGTTAAGTTTTTCTTTGCTCATCATTGGTGAATTATGTGCACCAGTGTATTCATATTTGAGCATCTTATCATTTAATCGAACCTTCTCTACACTTTGTTCCGTGAGCCGTAATGGCTAGCTTGAAGCCCGAAACTGAACTGTGGAGACACCATGAACCAACAATTTGACGGTAACGGTATCTTCCCCAAGGGGAAGAAAAACGAGGCTTATGCGCAGTATTTTCAGGGCACCAGCTACCTGAATATGCTCTCCACGGAAGGCGTCAATATCGGCAATGTGGTGTTTGAGCCCGGCTGTCGAAACCACTGGCATATCCACCATAAAGGCGGACAAATCCTGCTGGTAACCGGCGGACGCGGCTGGTATCAGGAGTGGAATCAACCGGCGCGTGAGCTTACCGCCGGGGATGTGGTGAATATTCCTGCGGGGGTCAAACACTGGCACGGTGCGGCCGCCGATAGCTGGTTTGCGCATCTTGCCGTTGCCGTCCCTGCCGAAGGGGCGTCTAACGAATGGCTGGAGCCGGTCGCCGACGAAGCGTACCGTCTGCTACCTCAAGCAGCGCGCTTTGCAACGAGGCGTTAAACATCTCCCCGTGAGACAGCCCGGGATAAGGCCACCAGTTGACCGCCACGCCCTTTTTCTTGAGCAGAGAAACCGTCTGCAGGACGTTGCCCCGGGTCTCTTCTGCCCCTGCGGAAGAGACCCGCTGCGTCGCAACCGCCCCTTCCATCAGGTACAGGGACTTCTGGCTAAACGCATCGGCTTTTGCCTCGGCCATCTTATCTAACAACGAGGCATTGCCTCGTCCCAGGGAAGGACTGGCAGAAAAATAGATCCGGAAGCGGGATGACGCCAGCCAGGAATCAATAATAAATAATCCGCCGTAGGAGTGCCCCCAGATCGCCCGTCGCCGCGGGTCAATCTTCATCCCGCGCTCAACGTTTTCCACGATAGTATTCTGTAATAGCTGGCGAAATGCCTCGCTACCGCCGCTTTTGCGCGAGTCCCGCCCGCTATCGGCAGAATTCTCCTTGACGGTCGGCCGGTAGTCATAGGCTCTGGCGTTCTGATCAAAGGGCAATGTCGTTTGATAGCCCACGGCCACAATAACGGGCGGCGTTTTTTGCGTAAGCTGCGCAAGCAGCGAGTCGGACACCCGGTCCATCACCGCGTTGCCGTCCAGAGCGTAGAGAATGGGATACCCCTCTGCTGGCGGTGCCGCGTTCGGTATCGCGGTCCAGACCTTATAATGCCGTTCGCCGTCAAGCGAATCGAAATAAGCAACGTTGAAGTGATAATACGCTGAGCCGCGGTCGGCGATATTCGGCCCTAACGGTCTCATATCCGGTTTGGCGTCAGCGTTAATGCCGTAGAACGCGCAGACCAGCGCGGCGATAAAAATCCGCCCTTTAGGCGGATAAGCAGAATAAAACTTACGGATTAACATCGGTTGATTTTTCCAGCACGCCATCATTAATGATAATGATTGCCAATATCAATCTCAATTGCAAGCGAAGGGGGGATTCCCTGGGCGGCGCGTTGCACCTGTCCGGCTATCCAATCATCATCGTACGGGTAGCCAGGAGAGGTGCGCAGCAGCGCCTCCGGGTGAGGTTCAGGCCGTGCGCCATCTCCGGGTCAGCGGTTTCTCAACCTCTACAATAAGGAACATGACAAAACCGATAATAAAGGTAATCACCCAGTAGCGGAACGGCAGCGCTTCGGTACCAAACAGCATCTGCATAAACGGCGCGTAGATAATCAGCAGCTGCAGCACCAGCAGCACCCCGCTGACAATCCAGATCCCGCGGTTCGCCAGCAGCCCTTTACTCAATGAGAAGCCATCCGCAACCCGGCAGTTAAGCATATAGAACCACTGGGCGGTGACCAGCGTCTGCAACAGCACCGTGCGAATAAACTCAGGCGAATAGCCGCGCGGCTGCAGCCAGGCCTCAAGCACAAAGGCGCTAACGGCAATCATCGAACCGACAAAAATCACCCGCCAGATAGCAAAGCCGTCCATTACGTGCAGCTTAGGATCGCGCGGCGGACGGCGCATGATGTTCTTCTCACCGGCTTCAAACGCCAGGCCAAACGACAGCGTGGCGGAGGTCGCCATGTTCATCCACAGGATCAGCACCGGCGTCAGCGGTATTAAATTCCCCGCCAGCAGCGCGATAATAATTAACAGCCCCTGCGCCAGGTTAGTCGGCATGATAAACAGGATGGTTTTCTTCAGGTTATCGTAGACCCGGCGCCCTTCTCTGACGGCGCTGGCAATGGTGGCGAAGTTATCATCGGTGAGCACCATATCAGCGGCCTCCTTGGTCACTTCGGTACCCTTAATCCCCATGGCGATCCCGACATCGGCCTGCTTCAGCGCCGGGGCGTCGTTCACGCCATCGCCGGTCATCCCGACCACCTCTTTCCTGCTTTGCAGCGCCTGGACCAGGCGGAATTTATCTTCCGGGCTGGTACGCGCGAAAATATCAAATTTCTGCGCCGCTTCGCTAAGTTGAATATCGTCCATCACCTCCAGCTCGCGCCCGGTAATGGCGTTTTCCGCATTGCCGATCCCCAGCATCTTGCCGATACTCATGGCGGTTTGCGGGTGGTCGCCGGTGATCATCTTCACGCGGATCCCGGCCTGCAGGCAGTCGCCGATCGCCGTAATCGCCTCCGGTCGCGGCGGATCCATCATCCCGGCGATCCCCAGCAGAATGACGCCCTGCTGCAAATCCTGATGGCCAAGCTCCGTTTGCCCGTCGGCTGCCGGTTTCCACGCCGCCGCCACCATCCGCAGCCCTTCCCGCGCGTACTCTTCGATTTTCGCTTCCCAGTAAGGCTGGTCGAGCGGCTCCAGGCCATGATCGGTTTGCTGATGCTGGCACAGGCGAAACAGGACATCGGGCGCGCCGGTAATCAAAATCATCTCTTCATCGCCGATGCGGTACAGCGTCGACATATATTTGTACTGTGAATCGAAAGGTATTTTACTGCGCAGCTCGGTGTTGACCGCCGGGAGCGGGACTTTCGCCGCCAGCACCTTCAGCGCCCCTTCGGTCGGGCCGCCGGTAATTTTCCACAGCCCGCTTTCATCTTTGATAAGCTGGCTGTCATTACACAGGTCGATGGTGCGCAGATAGCGTTCCAGCAGCGTGCCCGGCGCAACGGTTATCGGGGCGGGTTCATCGATCGGATGAATATTCCCTACCGGCTCGTAGCTGTCGCCTTCTACCCGATAAACCTTATCGGCGGTGATAACGGCCTTGACCGTCATCTCGTTCATGGTCAGCGTCCCGGTTTTATCCGAGCAGATCACCGTCATCGCGCCGAGGGTTTCCACGGTCGGCAGCTTGCGGATAATCGCCTTCTGCCGGGCCATGGTTTGTACGCCGAGCGAGAGGATAATCGAGATAATCGCCGGTAGCCCTTCCGGCACCGACGCCACCGCGAGGCTAATCAACGACAGCATCAGTTCAGAAACCGGCATATCGCGGAACAGCAGGCTGAAGACAAATAGCGCGGCCATCATCACCAGAATGATGATAAAGATGGCTTTACCGAGCTTATCCATCTGCACCAGCAGCGGCGTACGGTGCTTTTCGATATCCGACATCATCTGGTTAATGTGGCCCAGCTCGGTATCGCCGCCGGTCGCCACCACCAGGCCTTTTCCGCCGCCCGAACTCACCGTAGTGCCGGAAAACAGCAGGTTCGTCCGATCGCCAAGCGGCAGTTCACCGCTGAGCGCCTCGGTGCTTTTCTCCACCACCGTCGATTCACCGGTCAGAATCGCCTCTTCCACCCGCAGATTATGCGCTTCGATCACCCGCAGGTCGGCGGGAATACGATCGCCTGCGCGGATCACCACGATATCGCCGGGAACCAGAGCGGTGGTCGGAATCGTTTCATGATTACTCTGACGAATCACCACTACCTCGCTGGAGAGCATATTGCGAATGCTCTGGAGCGATTTTTCCGCGTTGCTCTCCTGGATATGGCCGATCAGCGCGTTAATCACCGCCACGCCCAGAATTACCAGGGTATCTACCCAGTGGCCCATGACCGCCGTCAGCAGCGCCGCCGCCAGCAGGACGTAAATCAACACATCATTAAAATGCGCCAGAAAGCGCAGCCACGCCGGCTTTCCGGCTTTTTGCGGCAGCGCATTTTCACCATATTGCTGCAAGCGCGCCGATGCCTCGGCGCCGCTGATACCTTCCGGGGTGCTGTTGGTGCTGGTCAGCGTTTCTTCTACGGAGAGCTGATAAAACGGGCCGCCCGGTTTTTCTGTACTCATAGTTATCTCCTCACTCCTGTAACGGAAATCAGGACAGCCTCAGGCCACCCTCAACGCACCACAAAAACCGGAACATGGGCATAACGAACAATACCTGCCGCCTCCGATCCCAGCAGATGGGTCTGAATATTGGGATTGCGCGAACCGACGATCACCACATCCGCCTTCAGCTCATCGGCCAGTTTGGTCACTTCATCGCGAATGTTGCCGCTGCGTATGTGAATCTGGATTTCGTTTTCCGCCAGCGAGAGTTTTTTACTGAGCTCGTCCAGCTTTTCTTTAGATGTATTAACCAGATAGTCTTCCATTTTCCGTGCATCGGAAATAAAACCGCGCGTCAGCACCGGGGAAAAAGCGGGAATGACGTGCAGGAGATGAATCTTTCCGGCAGAGCTTTGCGCAAGGAATCGGGCATGGGATAAGGCCTTGTCGGCAAGACCGATTTCAAACACATCAACCGGCACGAGGATATTTTTATACATAGAGACAATCCTTTTATTACCTATAAAAAAAGGTGGTGAAAACAGCCCAGGCAATGGTGCTGAGGAAGCAATCTCAAGAACAAAATCTGTTAGACGCGTGGCTATAATTAAACGTAGCACACCACGGTTAACATTATTAAGCAGCCAATTAATATATTGAAAAATATCACAGAGCCAGGTACAGCCAGACAATTCGACTACAAACCCGGTAAAATCGTCGACATCGCCATAATTTTTGCTCTTTTTAACATTTCCGTTTTACTACGACTATCCTCATTATCAGTGGCTTGCTCGCTTTCTGGCGCCCCACAACAATTATTAAGATAAGAATTTACTTAGCCAGCTATTTAAGCTAAAGGAGGAACGATGTTCGGTTACAGTCTGTTTCGCCTGAGCCTGTTTATTGCCCTGGCAATAATCGCCTGTACGGCTACCGGGTTAATTACCTATTTCGTTGTCTCGGCACTCGCTGAATAAAATCAGCGATTGTGAACAATATGTAAAACATAGCCTTTAACTCCGAGGGGAATACAGTGAATCGTTATTTTTCTCTCATTCCGCTTGTTATTTTAATAACAACGGCTTGCGATCGGAAAGCACCTCAAATTACCCCGCTGCCGCGGATGGTCAAAGTCGCCGAGGTGGTTGCCATCGGTGATTCACAGCAGCGAGTATTCCCCGCCCGCATTGAGTCCGGGGATTCCACCGATTTATCTTTTAAACGCGGCGGGCAGATTGAATCGCTTGATGTACGTCAGGGGGCCGCTATTACTCAGGGGCAGCCCCTTGCCCGCCTCAGCGCACGGGAGGCGCAGCAGCGCGTGAATGAACGGCAGACTGCCGCCACCCTCGCCCAGCGGCAGTTCGATCGTTTCCAGACGCTGGCCGGTCGCCAGGCGATTTCAAAGGCGGAAATGGATATCCAGCGGGCCAACCGCGACGCGGCCAACGCCGCGCTGAAAATCGCCCGCGAAGAGCTGTCGCAAATGACGTTGACCGCCCCGTTCAGCGGCGTTGCCGCTTACGTCCCGGTACGTAACCATCAGGTGGTTGCCGCCGGGCAGCCGATTGTGACCCTGACGCGAACCGATCTGCTCGACGTGGTGTTTAGCGTTCCGGAAAATCTCTTTACCGCGCTCGATATTCGCAACGCGCAGTATCGTCCGGTCGTCAAAATTAACGCCATGCCGGACCGCCAGTTTACCGCCGAATATAAAGAGCACCCCGGCAGCAGCGACAGCAGCACGCTCACCTGGCAAATCATCCTGACCATGCCGCGACCGGCCGACTTTCCAGCGGTGGGAGGCGTGAGCGGAACGGTGACAATCAACCTGGCGAACCTGCCCGCCAGCGCCGGTAAAAATGCGGTGGTGGTGCCGGTCGAAGCGGTGTTTAACCCGGATAATCGCCCGCGCAATGACCCCCACGTCTGGGTCGTTCAGGGCAGCGGCGACCAGCTTAA
>ULRE01048507.1_pt1 | contig 30984 bp, 48 predicted proteins | sample 1955141 | NCBI WGS metagenome assembly ULRE01 (sample SAMEA4835674, study PRJEB28245) | human gut metagenome | biome: gut microbiome; material: fecal sample | place: Denmark | collected 2008
TTCAGAGTTGTAGAAGTTGAATCGGAAGGCTTATTAGATAATTATGCTGCTAGATCATTAGGAGAATACGTTGTTGAACGCCTTCAAAGTATGCTGCTTCCTGATGGAAAGTACAAGGAAAAAAAACTACAAGCTGAATTTGAAGTTTGGTTAAAAAACAGAGAGGCGGCGGTCTCGTGAAAGTTTTAGTGATAACACTGATATTAAGTTTTCTGATATATGGCTGCAGTGTATGTTATACAGACAGGGGATTGGCGGTCAAAGAAGATATGCCAAGTAACACGAAAGTATATTTAGTTCCCTTACCGGGAACGCGCATTCTTATGCCGCATTTTATACAGACAAAAATAAAATAACAAATGTTAGGAGCGAAATATATGAAAGAACAAAATGCGTTTGAGACTTTGAAAAATACTTTGGAAGATAAGTACATTAGAAGAAAAGTTGTAAAGATTACTCAATATGCATCTGGGCATAAAGTAACTCTTGATAAACCTATAAAGGTAAAGAATAATCTCGTTACAAGTTGGTATTTCCTAAATATTATGGCTTATGATGTACGGCTTGGAGACACTATGAGGTTTGAGCTAACGAGGAAGGGTTTATATTTTGCTGGAATTGATCTGCGGGCACGGCAGTTAGAGGCCCGTTTGGTAACACGGTAAGAACAGGAGGCAGAAAAATGAAAGGGCTTTATTTAGCGGCAATAGATATTATCGGAGATGGTTTAGATAGCATAGCACACTACCCTGCTATGTGGGTATTCACCGTAACGGCAGCAATTCTGACTGCAATTCTAATTCATACCTGCGGTGTAGCAGAAGGTCGGGTAATGGGGCTGTAAAGTCAGAAGTTTTAGAAAGAAGGGGTAAAAGATGATCACGATGGAAAATCGCTATTTAAACAAGGAAAGCCTAAAAGAATTGAGCTTTTATGTAAAAACGAGGGACTACTATAAAGAGAAATTAGAAAAGCTCAGAGAGATAAAAAACGAAATAGCAGACCAGGTTTCAAGCATTACCATAAATATTTCATACAAAACGAAAGAGAGTTATAACAGTAAAGCCATAGAGATACATCGTCCCGTAGGAGAAATTTCAAGCCACTTTGAGTTCATTCCCGCTACAGTCATTAAAGAAGTGGAAGATCAGCTGCTTTTTTGCATTGCCTGTATTGAATCCTATCTATGGGATAGGTTCGGTTATACCGATGATGAAGCGGTAATACAACAATCTAAACAACAGCAAAAGTTGGTGGAATTTTTGAGTAAAGGGGCCGCAAAGATAGAATTTAATCCTAATGATTATGCCGATGTTGAAGATGCTTTAAAAACAATATTAGAACCGTTAAAGAATATCAGGAATGACTTAGAAAAGGTTGTCAAAAATATAATTGAAAGTAATAGCGAAGGACAGTGTAATGGAGGCGCCAAGCATGAGTAATTCTAAATGCTTTCGGTGCGGGAAGCGGCTTAGAGCTGGGGACTGGAAACTTCTTTATGATCCGTCGCTCCTGCGGGCCGTGAAAGTTTGTCGTGATGATAAAAACTGTATTGTACAAACAAAAGGAACGCTGCTGTCTGGTCCGATTGCCAATAGAATGATCAAAGATTATAGAGGTCGTTGATATGGGCAAAAGTAAAAAAAGAGTAGTTAGAAATATCTGTAACAATCACTATTTGAATCTTAATACACTGCTGCCGGAAATTACGTGTGCCGAATGCGGTAAAAAGAAATGCCTGCCGTGGGGTACTGATTTAACTAATTATGTTTATCAAAGGCGGTCCGGATATAAATCAGGGCGGCCGAGAAGGGAATTTTACTGTTCATATTCCTGTATGAAAAAGGCAAGTGAAAGGAAGCGATAGTATGCATCGTGATACCCAAGAAAAAGAATCAAAGACTAAAGGATACTGCAGCATATGTGAAAAGCATACAGAAAATGGATATTGTTATATACATCCTTTTGGGCACAGGGAATATCTAATTTGTCCAAACTGCTTAATGTACAGCACTGATCCTTTAGTAAAAGAAGCCAGGATAGGGTTAAGAAGTGGAGGGCGGAAAAGATGATCCATAAATTAAAAATATTACCAGAATTTTTCCCATTGGTAGAGAAGGGGAAAAAGAGATTTGAATTGAGGAAGAATGATCGTAACTATCAGGAAGATGATATTTTATTACTGCAGGAATATTTTGACGGTGAATATACCGGTCGCCAATGCGTAGTAAAAATAACAAATGTTTTTGGCAGTAATAATGAAGAAAGTCTGTGGCCAGAATTAAAGAAAGACACTATTATCTCAGACCGGTACGTTATTTTGTCAATCAAGAAAATCAATGTACCTGTTGAGATATTAATGGAGCTTGAAAGACCAGTAGAACAAGGATATTACAACAGTTTTAAGGGCGAAGAAGTGGATGCAGAGGTAATAATCGTTGAAGACACTAAACAATTAGAAGAAGGAACGGCGGCGCTACCTCCACCGCCTAATCCGTGGGCTTCTAAAAATCGTAAGCCGACTGATGATTCCGACAATGATGGACAGTAAAGTTTTTGAAAAAATCTTTGACGCTTGGAATCTTGCAACAGTAATTTCTACGGTTTGGGGACCAGATAGTGATATGGCAAAGAATGCACAAAGTGCTTTCTATTCTATTCTTAATTCTGTTGATGATGATACTAAGCTGGAATTTTTTGAAGGGCTTGAAAGAATCAAGGCTAGGCCGAAAAGATAAAATTCAAGTTGATCATAAGTAGGGAGGACTGGCGGTGAAATTTATTGACCTGTTTTCCGGCATAGGGGGAATACGTCTAGGGTTGGAAATGGCCGGACATAAATGTGCTGGTTTTTGTGAATTCGATAAGTTCGCTAGAACGGCTTATAAAGCAATATATGAGACAGAAGGAGAATGGGAAGCATATGATATCAGAACAGTTAAACCATACGATATACCAACCGTCCCTCTTTGGTGTTTCGGATTTCCCTGCCAAGATATCTCCATTGCAGGAAAACAAAAGGGAATTCGGGGGGGACGTTCAGGGCTTTTCTGGGAAATTATACGGTTGCTTGAAGGGAGAAATAAAGAAGATAGACCCGAATGGCTGCTCATTGAAAATGTTAAAAATCTATTGTCTATTGGACGAGGTTTTGACTTTGCCAGATTGCTCTGTTCGCTGGGAGAAGTCGGGTACGAGTGCGAATGGCAAGTGCTCAACAGTAAAGACTTTGGAGTTCCGCAAAACAGGGAAAGGGTGTTCATTATTGGACATCTTGGAGAAGGAAGTAGACGAAAAGTATTTCCTATCAGACCAACAAACGGCGAAAATCCTTGCAAACAGCAAGAATTAACCCAAGGTGTGGCAGATGCTTTTCGGATATATGATAGCAGAGGACTTGATAGGACTTTGAAAGCAGAAGGCGGGGGATTAGGAGCAAAGACAGGTCTTTATTTAGTTCCTGTAAAAATTTCTAAAAAGTCTGGTACGCCTGTAAATAATATGAAAATAAAAAATGTAGGTGCTCAAACAGCATCTTGCTTATCAGCTCGATATTATAAAGGGCTTTCAGAAGATAATTGCAATGGAATTCTCTGCATACAAAAAACACGCAGGAAAATTCGGTGCAGGATCAGGAAGCTTACACCGAGGGAGTGCTGGCGGTTACAGGGATTTCCTGATTGGGCCTTTGATAGAGCTTTGGCGGCAGGAATAAGTAACAGTAGGCTTTACCAACAAGCAGGAAATTCTGTTACAGTAAATGTTATTTTTGCAATAGGTGTAATTTTAAAGGAGATTGAGGATGAAGATTCCTACGAATAAAATTGTTGGATGGCAGAAAACAAAAAATTGTCTGCCTGTTCTTGACGCATTGGTACTAATTCAGTCTAAAGAAGATAAATATTATTATGAAATAGCTCAATTAGTTTCAGATGATGGTACATTAACTTTCCGTAGTTGGTCTGATTATGGACGCGAGTTTGATCTAAAAGATATTCGTAAATGGGCCTATATAAAACTATAAAGGAGACTAACATAAATTAAAAATGTTTAAAGAGTATGATCATAGGAGAGGTTAACTATGAATAAGGTAATTTTATTAGGAAGATTGACTAAAGATTGCAATACTAAATATACCCAGACAGGAAAATGCGTAACGACTTTTACTTTGGCGGTCAATAGACCAACTACGAAAGATGGAGAACAGCAGGCAGACTTTGTGCCCGTAGTTTTATGGGGGAAAGTAGCAGAAACTGTTGGTAATTATGTTCATAAAGGACAACGGTTGCTTGTCGAAGGGCGGTTACAAGTTAGAACGTTCGAAGCAAATGACGGTTCTAAACGTTGGGTAACAGAAGTTATCGGCAGCCATATTGAATTCATTGAAAAGAAAGAAGAATTCGGCGGACCTGGCGGTAACGAATACACAGGAGCGCCTTTTGATGAAGAAATCCCATTTTAAATATAAGGAGATGTAAAAAGTGAAACCAATAAATATAAAAAATATGATGGCGTTAATCGAAAAAGAACCGGATAGTCAGTATGTACCGGTATTAAAGCCGGTGCTTATGCAGATACTGACGGAACTTAAACAGCTGCGCCGAAAAAATAGCCAACTTGGCGGTAAGGTAGCGAGATATAGGAAAAAAGATACTCCGACAGAGCCTATGCAAGTTGGACCTAATGAATGTGACGACATAATATGTCCTAATTGTAGTGGAATTGTTGGTTTTAACGCAATGGCAAATTACGCAAAAACAAGATGCTGTTACCATTGTGGGCAAAGGTTAAAATGGAAGGAATGTGAGTAATAATGGAAATTAAGATAAAATTATTGCCTGGCGGTAAAATGCCGACAAAAGGAACGATCGGTGCAGCCGGTTATGATTGCTATGCAAGAGAAGATATAACCGTAGGTACAGAACCTGTACTAATTGGGTTGGGATTTGCTATTGAGATTCCACCGGGGTATCATGCCAAAATCTTTCCACGCAGTAGTACAGGCTTGAAAACATTATTACGCCAGCCGAATTCTTGCGGGATAATTGATAGCGATTATAGAGGAGAAGTGAAAGTTATGTATGAAGCTAAAATGTATGTTGATGAAAAAGAGATCGTTGTAAAAAAAGGCTATCACAGGATTAAAGCAGGTGAGCGTATTGCTCAAATGCTGATCGAGCGTAACGAAGATACAACGCTAGTACCGGTTGCAGAACTTTCTGAAACAAAAAGAGGCACTGGCGGTTTTGGCAGTACCGGGCGGTGAATAGATTATGAAATTAATAGATAAAGACGCTTTAAGCATGGAACTAATGAATGAAGTATTAGACGCTTATGCAAAGACTGATTTTTCATTTTCTCAGGCGTTAAGCATTTTTCACGGTTTAATAAATAAAGCCCCTACAGTAGAAGAACGCAAGCATGGTCATTGGGTTGGTTGTTCTTTTAATATATGTAGCTTATGTAAAAATATGCAAGAACAGGAAACGCCGTACTGCTCATATTGCGGGGCTAAAATGGACAGTGAAAGCAATGAGTAAATATAGACGCGGCCATAGCATACGGGTGAAGTCAATAAAAAGACTTTTCAGAGCAGAAAAAAAGATCATACGGCAAGAAGCCGCTAAAGAACGGTGAATAAAATGGAATTGATAGATAGGGAAGCTTTAAAATCAAAATTACAAAAAAACATTGAAGAATTAGCGGATAAAACTGGATTTTTTGAAGGTATAAGAATGGGTTATGAAAGTGCTGTGCACTTTGTTGAACAAGCCCCTACAGTAGAAGAATGTAAATACGGGCTATGGCTTAGAAAACCTTTAGCTGGACGGCCTACAGTAAGATGTTCTTGCTGCCGAACTGTGTTTGGCGAAAATAGTGAAAAATTTGCTTACTGCCCTTACTGCGGCGCCAAGATGTACGGTAATAATAATGACTAACTACGAAAGAATTAAAGCTATGAGCCTTGAAGAAATGGCAGCATTTGTTGAGGCAGCAGGCAGAAATACGTGTCATAAAATATGTGTTTACAGACAAGGCGGCGAAAACTGTAAAAAAATGCCATGTGAAACTGGTATAAAACATTGGCTTGAAAGTGAGGTGCTGGACAATGCGTGAAATATTATTTAGAGGAAAAAGGCTTGATAGCGGAGAGTGGATCACAGGTCAACTGCTAAATTTTGAAGATGGCAGAGCAAGGATATGTGAACGCGGTACAGATATATTCTGTTATGAAAAAGATGAGAGTATCATTCAAACTGTAGCACACAGAGTTGACCCTGAAACAGTAGGACAGTACACAGGCTTTGTCGATAAAAACGGTAAGAAAGTATTTGAGGGGGATATCGTCTATATGGACGAGTGGATACTATCATATATGCAAGTAGCTTATGCACAGGGGGCTTTCTTCTTAGCGGAAATTGATAAACCAGTTAAATATTATGATGCCATTTGTTATTTAAAACATTGTGGGAAACCTTGTGCCGAAGTAATTGGTAATATCTATGATAATCCTGAGCTAATAAAGGAGCAGTGAATAAATTATGAAAAAAGTAATAGCAACAGTTATTGAAAAAAATGAGTATAGGATAAAAATAGACGTAGAAAATGACGCTACAGAAGACGAAATTTGGGATGCTTTAAAAGAAGCATACTTGGAAGATGATTATAATAATGTGGATAGTCATTATGATATAACAATAACGAAAATAGTAGGTGAATAGATTATGAGATTGATAGATGCAGATGCGGCGAAAATGAAGCTATTAAAACTAAGTGAGGGTATAGACGTCTACGACGAGTATTTCAACGGTATTAGAATTGGTTATAAACGTGCTGCTCATAGTCTTGTTACAATACCTACAGTAGAAGAACGCAAGCACGGGCATTGGGTAAGACATAACGATATCATTGCTTGCAGCGAGTGTATTTGGGATATGTATTGGGAAGAAAGAAATACAGAATTAAATTACTGCCCAAATTGCGGGGTTATTATGGACAGTGTAGAAAAATGAAATTAAAAGCTTATGGATGGGATGACGAAGATTACGACGAAAGTCATGTAGTTTGGGCGGCTACACCGGGAAAAGCTAAAGCGTTACTTGCTTCCGAACATGATAGAGAATTTACAGAAATACGGGTTTATCGTGTTCCGTGGGCTGATAAATATGGAGAACACAAAATAATACCAGCAAAAGAACTTTTAAGTCATGGCTGGTGGCTGTATTGCTCAAACTGTGGGACACGTGTTTATGATGATACAGCAACAGTTTTAGACGAAGTAGAGGTGCTTTGTGACGAGTGTGCGAAAGATTGGAACGAGGTGAAAAAATGAAAGAAAGTTTTATTTGCCCTCACTGCAAGAATATAACGGGCTGGCGGGAAGTAATTCCTGTGCACGGCCACTATACAGAACATTATGACGAAAACGGTAAATTTGAGGCGGGAGCTTATGCCGACTCTATGAATTATTACGAAAATATAAAAGCTGCTGTTTTGCGTTATAAACGAGGTATGAATAAATGACAAAGAAAGAACTGATAGAGCTGATAGAAGAATACCCGGACGATGCAGTTATCACTTGTTTCGGTGATGGGCGTGGTTTCTGGGCAAGTGATGTAGTGTTTGACGAATATACGAATAAAATTTGTATCGTAGAAGATTGAGAAAGGTTAAGAAAAATGAAAAAAACAAAACTAAAACAGCGGGTAAAAACGTTAACTGAATGTATTAAATCTTTAGAAAAAATGAAATCAACAAACGAAAGCGTAATCGTTATTACTGATAGTTTTATATGTACGTCAATGGTGGACGAGGAAGGAAAAACAGATAATGAGAACATTCAAGATCACATTGCAAAGGCTTTTGTTTTGATTATTAGCTATTTAACCCATATGGCTAAACGAACAGATCTAAATTTAACTATGCTTTTATTACCGATATTGATAGAAGTTGCAAAAAAAGAAGGCATAGAGGTTAAGGAAATTCCGAAAGAAGCATTAGAAAAAAGGGAACAAATTTTAAACTAATGCTATAGGACTTATGAGGGATCAGAAAAACATTAAGGATTTAGTGAGTGAAGAATGAAAAAACGTGAACTTTGCGGTATTTATTTCAGAGTAAAGCGGAATGGAAAGTACGAAAACATTTGCTTTACTGATATGACGGAAATTGAACAAAAAAGAGCAATTTATGATTTTTCGCCAGAAGCTCTGAGAAATATGTGTATGGTTTTGGCGGGAGTAGTCAGAAATTTAGGCGATATGTTTGATATTAGTGCTGCGGACGGTGATTAATAATGAAAGAAGCAGTAAATTGTTTAAAATGCTATCGGATACACAAGTATGACAATATTATTTTTTGTCCTTTTATTGGACTGGAAGAATGTATTAGGGGTCAGCATTATGTCGAATTAGAAAATACTTCCAATATAAATGAAATTAAAGATAAGAGTAAAATCCCTGATTTTAAACCTACAGATAAATGTGCATCGAAAAAAGCTATTCAATGGGAGCAATACCACGAACAAATATTCGAGATGCTTGAAGCTGGGTATACCAGGTATAGAATTGCTAAAGAAATAGGAGTAAGTATAAATGCTTTATATGCGTATGTATCAAGATATAAACAATAAGTAAAATAAGTAAATGGCGTATGTCTTTTGACATGCGCCTAAATGCTTTGAAAAATTCCTTCCATTATATATACGTTTTTTTGATTGTGGGACCAGGTCCCTTTAGACTTGATTTAATCTATTATTTTAAGGCGGATTTTATCATGTATTTACAAAAGAAATATTTTGCTGGATTGACAGTAGATGTAGAAAAATATCACACGAATAAATTTAACAGTAAAAAGATAACCAGGTCAGCTAATATAAACCGTACCCCGGAAAATATGAAAAAAGTAAATGAACGTAATGCTGCTAAAAATTTACGTCGAAAGATCAATGCTAATTTCACAGCAGGTGATTACCATTTGATCCTAACCTATAGACCGGAAGAAAGAGCACTTAATCCAGAAGATGCAAGAAATGACCTGAAAAGGTTTTTAGATAGAATGAGAAGGCACTATAAAAAGTTGGAGAAAGAATTAAAATATATAGCGGTTGCTGAGTATGGTAAAGTTTCCATGCATTTTCATATGGTAGTCAATGGTGGAGTTCTACCAGAAGAAATAAATAAAATATGGGGACATGGCAGAGTAGGTCTTAGAGTTTTAGATGATTCAGGAGACTATATAAAACTTGCTGATTATCTCATAAAACAAACTAGAAAAACATATAATGATACTGAAAAAGCTGTATTCAAAAAAAGATGGTGTTCATCGAGAAACTTGAAAGAACCGGAAGTAGAGACCAATATAGTTAAAGCTGACAGCTGGCGGGAGTATCCGAAAGCGCCCAAAGGCTATATGATCATTCCTGATAGCATTGAATATGGAGTAAGCGAGATCACTGGCTATCCATATCAGTATTACAGAATGATCAAGATACCTGATAAAAAACAGAAGGAGAAAAAGAGGTATGTTAAAAATAATATTAGACATCCCGCCCAGTGTTAACCATTGTTATGTAAATGTACCGAGAAAAGGCCGCAGACTTACAGAGGCAGCGAAAAACTGGAAACTTATTGCTGGATATGAAGCAACTCAGGCAAAAAGGAAACAGAGGTGGGTTTATCCTGCAAAAGATGAAAAAATAGTTATCCTGCTATGGGCTTTTTGGCCCGATAATCGTCCTCACGATATGGGAAATCTCCATAAGCTCCTGCCTGATGCACTTGAAAACGTCCTCTATGAAAATGATAGAAACGTCCTTATTCGTGATATGGATTTCTCCTTAGACAAAAAACGTCCTCGTATTGAGGTTGTCGTTGCATATAAAAAGGAGCTGGATGATAATGAAACACAGCACTAAAAAATTTGTCCTACAGGAATTGGCTGACTATAAAGAAAACTGTATGGAAATAATTCGTATTCAAGAACAAATAAAAAATCTTAGGTGTTCAGGAAAAGCAGAATTAACAAACCGGGAACTGCAAAGGTTATTTTTACGACAGGAATATTTAGAAAGAGCAATAGCGGCTATAGATGATTTACGTGCGGCTTTGAACGAGGATCTATTATTGTTATTTAACGAGAAATTTTTGAATAGACCAAGCTTGCAGGATAAAACGATAATTGCACGTCTAAATGTTAGTCGTGCAAAATTCTATAAAGATCTCGACTTGATCTGTAAAATGCTGGCTGATAGATTAGGACTTTCATAGTTACATGTGATTTTGGTTGCACAGACTTTTGGTGTTGCATATGATTTTGGTTGCATGGACTTTTGGCATTGCATACGGTTTTGGTTGCATGGACTTTTATCGTTGCACGGACTTTTGGTTGCACGCGATTTTGATTGCACGGACTTTTGGCGATAAAAATAAAAAGCACGGTCTAACCGTGCTTACAAGTTTTTCATTTTAGAACGAATAGAGAACATATTTATATCAAGATAGCAAAGAGTATCGTTTTTACCTAGCTGGATATTTTCAGGGGAGATAGGAGACGGAATAAATTCATTGTCCTGCTCCATTCCCCACAAATGGAATCCTAACGCTCCTTAGCTTACATCTCAAATACATCATAACACACGTATAAAATACGTACAACGATAAAAATAAAAAACGCTGGTTTTACTCAGCGCTTTTTATAGCATGCTTACTTTTTTTCATAAACAACGCAATTAGAAAGAACTCTTTCGGCATTGTTCCAGATCCAAGACCAAAATAATTTCTCTTTTTCTGAATATGTATTAACTTCTTCTTCTGGTACTAGGGCTAAAGTATCACAAATTTGTTTAAAATAATTTTGCTGTGACTTAGTTATAATAAAAAGCCTGCCCCCTACACCCGGCAAAGGGTCTGTTTGAGTTTTCGGGATAAGGTCTAAATTATCAAGCATTTCAAGAATTTTTTTATCAAAATTAAAGCGGTTTTTCTTCATGGTTTTACCTCCAAAGCATTTTCTTTAAGTCAATTAAACGTCATTAAACTATAAATGTCAATAAAAATTGTTTATAAGCCTTTTAAATTCGTCAATGGTTGCTGTCCAGACTGCCTGCTGTCGGGTATAACCGTCAGGAGTAGAATAAGCAATAACTTTTACAGTTTTATTCAAAGTATCAGCGTAAATATCAGGATAAGACTTGTAAAGTTCAATAGTTTTTTTTATACAAGTCTTAACACTTTTGAATGTCCAGCGCTCAAAATTGACGGCTATACCGTCAATATTTTCAAAACAAATAAGAAATGTTTGTTTTTTCATTTTTTATCTCCTTTCTAGCCTGTCATCATCAGAGCCGGGAGGCTATCCCACGGCTGACGCTTGCAGACTGCAAGCGTTTCGACTAATAAAGATAAATAACACCTTTTTTTGTTTCGAAATAAGAATCAAAACTTAAATCTCTTGCAATGGCAGCATAATCGATGTAATTTGCAATAGAATCTGGAATATTACCAAAACAGCCTTCTGCAACTAATTCTTCTGCAACGTCTTCTAAAGTCATATCCGCGTAGAAGGAAGAATGATCTTCGAATTGTTCTAAAGCTGTTAATAAATCTTCACCCGAGGCATCCAAATAAGCTTCAAACCATTTTTTATCATAGTCTGATAACTCGTTTAATTTTTCGGCTATCTCATTAAGTGAGAATATATTATCATACTCACCAATATTTAAACCTTCAATATCGCTTTCATAATCGTGTATGGCGTATTCTTCGTAAGCTGTACCGTCTGCAACTTCAATTTCTTTTAAAACTTCGTCCAAGTCTTCGCAGGGCAATTCAACCCATTTACCAACCAATTCTCCCTCGTTGTATTTTCCTAAGTTTGTAATATAGATTTTTAACATTTAAAACATCTCCTTTGCTCATTATAGTAAATGATGATTTCTTTTTGTTAAATACAGTATAACGGATTTGTAAATGTTTGTCAATAACGAAAATGTAAATTTTAATATTTTTTTTGTTGATTTTGATTTCTGTTTTGTATATAATGAAGTGGGGTGATAAAAATGTCTATTGCAAGCAAAATAAAAAGTGCTCTAGCTATTGCGGAATCTAGTCAGGTAGAAATAGGGAAAGCGTTAGGCATAAGCACGCAAGCAGTTAGAATGAAGATTTTTAGAAATAGTTTTAGCGCTACAGATTTAGTAAAAATTGCGGAAGCTATAAACGGGAAATTGATAATAAAAATAAATGAACAAGAAATAGCTTTTTCTGCTGAGGATGTAGCAGAAAAGCAAGAAGAATAGCATAGGAGGAAAAAGAAAATATTAAGGAACGCAGAGGAGAATAAAAAATGCCAGAATTAAGCAGATTCTATAAGATAATTATAAGGATGCAATATTCAGACATAGGACAGCACAATAAACCGCATTTTCACGCATTCCATGCAGAACATAAAGCTTCTATAGCAATAGACGGCGAATTATTAGCCGGATCGTTTCCAGTTAAAGAACTAAAATTGGTTCAAGCTTGGGCAGCCATTCACGAAGAAGAGTTATACAAAGCATGGAATAAAGCGGTAAAAAATGAGCCTTTTGAGAAAATAGAGCCATTAAAATAATAAGGGGTGAAAAAAATGTATGTAATAGACGGAATAGCTTATGCAGGTGAACCAGAAGCAATAATAAAAGTCTGCGGAGTGCGGGCATTAGATAACTATAAATTGTGGCTGCGTTTTAGCGATGGAAGTATTAAAATATATGATGTTAATAAAATGCTTAATTATCCAGCATTTGAGCCCCTAAAAGATAAAGAAGTATTTAGAGGCGTATATATTGACTATGACACTGTAAATTGGCTAAATGGTGATATAGATATATCACCAGAAGAACTATACAAAAATGGTATTACCGCAGATACAGAAAATATAGCATAACAGAATAATACTTAAAAAAGGCGCTTGTATTAATACAAGCGCCTTTTTATATCTAAAGCAGAAGCTAAAAAGCTTCTGCTTTTTATTTTTTCGTAGACAATTTGTAGACTTTTGGGGGGTACCGCGTACACGAAAATTTATATATCATATGTTAAGTTGATTTGAAAGTAGCGTAGTACAAGACAAAAGTTTGATATAACCATTCAAATAATTTAAGAATATGTAAATTAAAAACAAGGTTTAGTATTCTTGTAGCATAATAAAAGGTACTTCTTGAATGCCGTCGCCGCCGAAGGTCGGCGAGCGCGCGCCGGGTACCTCTGAAAAGTACAAAATTTTTACTTCGGAACTTCGGAATTGATATGGATAAGAAAAATGAAAAATCAGAAAAAAACTTAACATCTAATAGCCCGAAAAAAAGCACCTCAAAAAAGGTGCAAAAAAAGGGGCAAAATTCCGAAGTAAGGGACCCCCCTAAACTTCGGAATTCGGGAAGCGAAAAAACGGTCAGATTACGACGTGTTATTCCGCAGTATTTACAAATATCTACCGATGATCGGCTTTTCCTTCGTAGCAGCCAGGTCTGTAAGCTGTTCGACATTAGCGACAGGACGCTTTCAACGTGGACTGCCCGCGGTGCTCCGCAATACAAACGTGGCTGGTGGGACTTGGCGGCACTTATTGATTGGCGAATCAAAGAGGCGGGGCTGGGAGAAGAAGACGGCGGTACTACAAACGAAGCAAAAAGGCTTAACGCAGATGCCCGGCTGAAAGAGGTAAAGGCTGACATTGAGGAAATGCGACTTGAAAGGATGCTGGAAAGGTTTATTCCGGTAGAACTTGTGGAAGAAGAACTTTCAAGCTGTTTTGCAAATGCCAGGTCGGCTATGCTCCGCATAGGAGAAAAGGTTTTTACGGAGCTGTATTCACAATATCCGGAAATAACGAACGATGTCAGGAGAATCATAAACTATGAGATCGAAAACGCACTCCAAAGGCTTGCAGAGTTTAAGCTGGATAAGTGAGCTGCAGATCAAAAAGTGGCAGAGCGCGTTAAAAGAAATCAGCAAAAGGGCCTTTGAACAGTTCAGACCGCCTGAAAGAATGACAGTATCCGAATGGGCAGACCGAAATAGGGTCCTGCCGGTTGGATCTACATCAAGACCGGGGTTATGGTCCACAGATTTTGTACCGTATATGCGTGCCATAATGGACGCATTTGCAGATGAAAGCATTGAGGAAATTGCTTTTATCAAGGCATCTCAGACCAGCGGAACAGAAAGTGCGCTGAATATGCTGGGATATACCATAGATCAAAAGCCGCATCGTCTTCTATACGTAATGCCGGACGAAGACACCTATAGAGAGTTTTCAGAAGAACGCCTGCAGGTAATGCTTACTTCCTGTGACTGCTTCAAAGGCAAGTTTGATGAAAATGCAAGCCGTGATGGCTTCTTAAAATTCCGTGGCGGTTTTTGTAAACTGACAACGGCCAATTCTCCTAGTAAACTGGCGAGTTTATCTATACCGTATATCATCATGGACGAGATAGATAAATATCCGCGCTGGTCTGGACGGGAAGCAAACCCTATAAAATTGGCCAGAGAACGTTCTAAAAACTGGCCAGGAATGAATAAGCTGGTGCTTATTTCCACACCGACGCTGAAAGAGGGGAATATTTATAAAGCCTACATGGAATCCGATATCAGATTCAGGTATCACGTACCGTGTCCGCATTGTGGGCATATGCAGCCGTTTTTATGGGAAAATGTGAAATTTGACAGCAAAGAACCAGCAACGGTAGTCGAATATGCTACTCATTACGAATGCTGCGAATGTCATGGTGTTATCAAGGACCATCATAAACCGGAAATGCTCAGGCATGGTAAATGGATTCCGGAAAATGAATGTAAGGGCAGACCGAAAAAAATTGGTTTTGCTATAAATTCTATCTATAGCCCGTGGATCACCTTCGGACAGGTGGCGGCAGAATTTCAGCGCAGTAAGAATGATCCGGCAGACCTTATGAATTTTATCAATTCATGGTTAGGTGAACCGTGGGAAAACCTGTCTGCAAATATGGACATTGGCAGCGTTATGGATTCACGCACGGAAGTACCAGAACACGTTGTTCCCCGGTGGGCACAGCTCCTTACTGCAGGCGTGGACGTTCAAAAAGATTATTTTTACTGGACGATACGTGCGTGGGGCGCCAAACTTACAAGTCAGAATATTGCTTATGGTATGGCCCGGAGCTGGGAAGAACTGGAAAGCATTATGGACAAATTCTGGCCAGACGAAGAAGGGGAGCTGCGCTGGCAGGTTCAGGCATACTGTGTGGATTCCGGCTATAGAACGGACGAAGTATACGAATACTGCAATAATCATCACGGGGTAGCGATACCGTGTAAAGGTTCAAGTTCGCCGATGGTAGGAAAGTACCGTCCTGCGAATGTAGAGCCGAAAATAAAAGGCGTAAGGCCGTCGCTTTTGTATATCGTAGATACTGACCAGTACAAAAATGTTATCGTATCACGACTGCATAGACCCATTGGAGTGGGCGCCTGGATGCTGAATCGGGATACGGAGCTCGTATACGCAGAGCATTTGACTGCGGAACACAGAGTTATCCGTACTAAAGGCGGCAGACAGGTCGAGATGTGGGAGAAAAAGACATCGGCGAAGCAAAATCACTGGTGGGACTGCGAAGTATACGCATTTTTGGCGGCAGATCTCGTGCATGTGTCCCTTTTAGATGATTTACCGGAAGAAGGAGGGGAATAAACGGTGTCTTCAAAAGCAGAAAGAATAAAAGAAAGGCTAAAAAATGTCGATGCGGCGATAAATCGGGTATTGACAGCAGGGCAGAGGATAAAAACACCGACCTCTGAGGTCGAAAATGCCAGTTTGGCAGTTTTGAGAGAAGAACGCCTTTACCTGGAACAGCAATTAGCACAGGAGGAAGGGACCGGAAGCAGTAATGACAGGATGGTCAAGGGATTTTTTTGTGGATAGGAAGATGAAAAATGTCAAATAACGTGAGAAATCCAACTACAGAATCAAATCTTAACTTTTTAGACAGGGCGATAGCAATATTCAGCCCACAAATAGCCTATGAGCGAATGCGGTTCAGGAATGCGTTGAATAACGGACACAAAGCTGGCGGACAAAGCGCAAGCAGAGCAAACTGGACCCCGATTATCGGCACCGGAGAAAGTATAAATAAAATTTCAAGGGACAGAATGAGGGCGAGAGCCCGGGATGCAGAACGGAACAGCGATATTGCTAATGGCATTTTGCTTGCGTATCGGCGGAATATCGTAGGTCGTGGCTTTAATTTACAGTCACGGACAAAAAACGAGGCGTTCAATGAGCTGGCGGAGAAGCTTTGGCGGCGCTGGTCTAAACCGGAAAATTGTGACCTGACAGGTCAGCAGTCTTTGCGGGAAATGCTGAATATGATAGTTCAGCGTTATAAAGTAGACGGCGGTATCCTGATAATCAAAACCTATGTCAAAGACGCTAAATATCCGTTCAAAATACAAATCCGAGAAGTTGACGATATCGACGGTCTGGGGCGTATACAGGCAGATAATGGCAATGTGGTAGTCAATGGTATTGAGCTTGATAAATATAACAGACCAACGGCTTATTATCTGAAAAAGACTGATCCTAATGGCTTCACAAACTACGAGATAGAGCGTGTGGAAGCAGAAAGGGTATTGTTCTTTTGGCAGCGGCAAAGACCCAGTGAATACCGGGAGATATCCAGTTTGGCAAGAAGCCTGCCCCGAATCAGGGATACTGACGACTACCTGGAAACAGTAAGTTTCGCTCACAAAATAGCGGCAAGCTTGGCACTGGTGATCACACAGAAGTTTCCTGATGGAATAGTTGGCGGTATCGGAAGGAATCTGCAGACCTTTCTAGACAAATTTGGCACACCAATGCCCCCGGAAAAGAAAATACAGGGCTTTGGCGGTGGGGATATCCTTTATCTGGAGCCCGGGCAGGATGCAACCAGCGTTATTCCTACCGGCGCTGCAGCTGAAACTAAAGAATTTACCACTACTCAACAGCGGCTTGCTGCGGCAGGTCAGGGATTATCCCATGAAAGCGCGAGCCGTGATGTAAGCGAGGTCAACTATTCTTCGGCCCGTCAAAACCTGTTAGAAGATGAAAAAACCTATCTGGATATACAAATGTCGCTGATAGAACATGTTTTAAGCAAGATGTATGAAGAAGTCATAAAAAGTTCGTATCAGGTAGGGCTGATCCCGGTATCGGAATATCCTGATTTCTGGACTAACCTGGACGACTATTTGGAACACGAGTTTATTCCGCAGGGAATGCCGTGGATTGACCCGCAGAAAGAGGCCAATGCCAAAAAGATCGGCATAGAATCAATGACGCTGACCCGAAAAGACCTTGCGGCGAGCGAGGGTAAGGATTGGAAAGAGCAGCTGAAACAGCTGGCAGCGGAAAAACAGATGATGGAAGAACTGGGCTTGGAATATCCGGTAATGAAAACAACGAAAGGAGCTGATACAGATGCCACAAAAGAAGATAACGGCGGAACAGGCGGCGACAGCCCCAAGAATGAGGGCAGCGACACTGATTGATTTTAACGCCGAAAACAGGAGTGCAAGGTTATCTTTTGCCTCTGAAACACCAGTAAGAGACTATTGGTACGGTAAGGAAATACTGCGTGTCAATGACACTGCTATGGGCAGTGAACGGTTTAAAGCCGGAGTTATGCCGGTTTTGTTCAACCATAACAAAAACCAGGTCATAGCCAGGGTAGACAAACTCTGGACCGAAAACGGCCGTGCTTATGCAGATATTACCTTCGATGATGATGATTTTTCAGAAAACATCATGCGTAAAGTTGCCAGCGGCAGCCTGCGAGGCGTGTCCGTAGGCTATGACATTATGGATTACAGCATTCTCAAACGTGACGAAACCAGTTCTGACGGTATCGAAGGACCGGCATTGATTGGGGACAAATGGGAAGCGTTTGAAATCAGTATTGTATCTATACCAGCAGATGCCTCTGTAGGAGTGGGGCGAAGCAGGTTATATGATCCCAATTATTTCCGCGCTCTGGGAGAAGGAAAAGAACCTGAACCGGAAAACGGAGATAACTCGGAAGCTAAAAATGCTTCCGAAAGTTCCCGCGCTAAAAACGACGGCGAACAACAAGACGATAAAAAAGGAGATGGAGAAAAAATGACACCAGAAGAAAGAGAAGCCTTAGAGCGTGAAGCTAAGGCAACCGCAAAAAAAGAAGAATTTCAACGCCAAAATAACATCCGTATTTTGTGCCGTAACTTGAAAATCGAGGAAAAAGATATGGATGAAATGCTGAACGATGAGACCTGCACTATTGAGAAAGCTAATGAACGTGCCCTTGCTATTATGCAGGAACGGTATAAGCCAACTGACCCGCCGAAAGGTAAAGTTACCGAAGACGAAGCGGACAAAAAACGTGCGGCTATCGTAGACGGCCTGTTCCTGAGACATGGCGGCGTATTGGAGAAACCTGCTCCGGGTGCAGATGAATTCCGCAATCGTCGTTTTGTGGATATTGCGCGTATGGTACTGGAAGATGCGGGTGAACGCGGTATTAACGTTCTTACTGAACGTGAGCTTTTAAAACGTGCGCTGACCACTACCAGTGCGTTAGCTTCTATTGCAGATAATATCGCACACAAGAGTATGTCCAGCGGTTATGTTGAGGTTGGAACTACTTATCAGGATTGGACACAAACAGGCAGTAACAGCGATTTCAAACTAGCTAAACGCTATCTTATTTACGACGCTATGGCACCGGTACAAATTCCGGAAGGCGGCGAATTCAGCTACAGCGAACTGCAGGATGCTTCTGTTGGCGTACAACTGGCAACCTATGGCGACGCTACGAATTTCAGCCGTGAAATGATGATCAACGATGATTTGGGTGTTCTTACTTCTGTGCCTCGTCTGATGCGTGCTTCTATGGAACGCTATAAGAACTATCTTGCATATCAGGCATTGGTGAAAGCAGAAAACTACAGCAAGGACAAGGGCAATCTGGGAACTGCTGCGGCATTGTCTGTAAAATCCCTGGGCGAAGCTAAAAAACTGATGCGTAAACAAAAGCTGGGTGAAAAAATGGTACTCAATATCGTGCCGAAATATCTGATCATTCCGGCGGCGTTGGAAACTACAGCAGAACAGCTTTTGACCTCTACCGCTGATCCGGAAGGTAAAAATAGCGGTGTAAGCAATCCGGCTAACAGAAGCCGCAGTAATTTAGAGCTGATCGTAGATGCTACTTTGGACGAATTGAGCGGCGAAACCGCTTATTATCTGGTAGCAACCAAAGGGCAGGTCCATACCATTGAAGTCTGCTATCTGAACGGTAATTCTGCGCCGATCATTGAAACCGGTACAGACTTTAACACTTTGGGCATCAAATTCCGCATGTATCACGATTTTGCAATCAATGTTTTAGATACTCGTGGCCTGGTAAAAAATCCGGGTAAATAAGCTAAAAGGAGTGATAGAAAATGTTTAGACGACAAGGTGAGAATCTTGATTATGTATGCACTGAGGACGTTGTACGAGGTGATATTATCGTCATTAATGACGTTATCGGTATTGCTGCGACAAGTGCGTCTACCGGTGATTTGATCGCCGTCTATATGGAAGGTGTATTTGCGCTTCCCAAAGGCGAAGAAGAACTGAAACAAGGCAAAAAAGTTTATTACGACAAAACCACTAAAAAAATTACAGCAACCGCACCTGCGGCGGCAGCGGCATTATCCGAAGCAGAAGAACCTGTAGCGTTAGCAGAAGACGATAAAGTCCTGGCTGGTATCGTATGGGAAGACGCGGCTTCTTCTGCCGGTAAGGTTTTTGTAAAAATCAACTAAATCAGGAAGGCGGCTTAGTCCGCCTTCTTTCTAAGGTGGATCAGATGAGCATAAAAGAGGCGGTCAGAGAATCAATATGGCAAAGTGAATTAGTCGAACCCGTGATATATAACGGCAAAGAAGTACCTGCAATAGTCAATATCGGAGCGGCGGCAGCGGTACGAAAAAACTTTTTTCGGAATACTACGGTAAATGATGCGGTTCGAGATGAAGCAGAATTTACTTTCTTGGTTGAGGATATTCAGGGGTTTAAACCGGGAGATAAGATAATCCACAAAAACACTGAATGGCGGGTTGATAAATTATCTCTTTGGGACACGATAGCCGATACCATAGTTTTGTCGTGCTCTAAGAATAATAAGGGCTTTGCGAGAGGATTTGAGAAATAATGTATTTCAAAATCACGTTGGAAGATAATATAACACCGCAGATAAAACGCTGGCTACAGGATAATCCGAGGTTTATAAGAAGCGTTTTGAAAAGTACGGGTTATATGGTCCAGAAGCAACTGAAAAAAGACATCCGCGGTAATTTTCCTGGCCAAAATTGGCAGGAACGTTGGCCACTCGCAGAACGTCAGAAACTGGTAAAAACAGCACCAAAAGAATGGTACGGGAAACTGCGGAATGCGTTAGGTTATGCCTACAATGCCTCTAATAATAGCGTAAGTGTTGGCTGGACAAGTCGTACAGCGGCTTATGAGGGCAACAGGCAGGAGTTCGGTTATACGAAACTGGTAACTCCGGGAATGCGGAGAGATTTCCACAGGAAAGGCATTCATTTAAGGCCGACGACGAAGACCCTGACAACGCCAGCACGGCCGTTCGTTGAAGAATCGTATATGTTGATCGCACCGGCAATACCAGGCTATGTAAGGCAGCGAGTGCAGGAGTATATGGAAAATGGCGGTTTTGATAAAAAGAAAGGAAAGGGCCGTAAATATACGGTGTATAAGAATTTAAATGCTGCAGCAGATTAATATGGTTGAAATGAGCCGGAAACTGGCAGAATATCTGAAAAACTCTCAAACATTGGATGATTATTGCCAGCAGGAATTCGGCAAAGGAATAACTGTTGCTGTAGAATACGCCAATACAAACGAAGTACCGGATATAAATTCAGTCCCGTATCTGATGTTTTATAATGCGGGGAAAGTCGAAGGGCTGGCAAAACAGGCTGAATATTCCTGCGATCTTGTTGTTGGTGTATCAAGTGAAGCAGCAGGCGAAGATAATTACGTTGTTACCGACAGTGAGGTTTACATCCTGAGAAGTTATAAGCTGGCATCTGACATCATACAGATAATTCAGCAGGAGCTTAATAACTACAAGGATAAAAAGCTTCCTCCGAAGGTATTTCAAGTCGTATTCACTGGCGAAGTGGACCAGGCGGGGCGGTTATGGACGGCTTTAATACATTTGGAATGGGAGTTTGAGCAGATTTTAGGACCGATAGGTATGACAGATTTTTAATAAAAATGAGAGGTGAAATAAAATGGCAAATGGCGAACAGCAACAAGGCGTATATACGCAAAGCTTGATTGCTTTTGAGGATGCATATAAAACAGATCCCAGTGATTTAGCGACAAGGGCAATTTCATTACCGTTCAATTCTAATGCCCTGACTGCAACACAAAATAAAACAGATCCAAGTACCATTACAGGGCGGCGTGACCCTGTCGAACCGATTATGGGTAATATTGACGTAGCAGGACAACTTGTAGCTCCGGTAGATGGAACATCTTTTGGTTATTGGCTTATGGCTATTTTTGGTGAACCGACTACCACTGCGGGAGATACCGACGGCACATACAAACATGTATTTAAGCCATCCCGGAGACAGCCTTCGTTGATCATAGAAAAATCATTTCCTGATATTGGCGTTTATGCAAAATACAGCGGCTGCAAGGTAAATACTATGAGTATTACCGTTGGCGGCGACGGAGAACTGACGGCAAATATCGACATGATGGGAGCTAATGAAACTATTCTTGATGCTACTATCAGCTCGTCCCCGAGAACTTTGAATTTTGACCGTTTCAGTAACTTTATGGCTTCGTTTAAGATCAACGGAGAACTTGTCGCTATTTGTACCGAAGTATCTATGGAAATGAATATGAACCTTGACGGTGATACTTACGCTATAGGTGGCAAGGGTTTCAGGGCAGCATTGAATGAAGGTATCTTGAATCTTTCCGGTAGTATGACCGCATTTTTCACCGATGATACGTTTATCAAATATGCGGAAGAAAGCACTACTATCAGTGCGGAAATTCTTTTTGAAACAGGGGATTTTAGCCTTTCTTTCCTGTATCCGGAAATGAAAATTTCTCGAAATACGCCAAGTATTGACGGACCTACAGGAATCAAACAAACGCTGGATTACAGCGCATTTTATAAAGAAAATGCACAGAACAGCAGCGTAGTTGTAACTTTGATCAATAAGACTGAAAAATACACTAAAACAGTAGAAGCGTAAGGAAGGAGCAGGAAAAATGGCTAAGAAAGTATTGTTGGAATGCAGAGCTATGACATGGGAAGAAAATGTGGAATATAACGAATTCTCGGACAGCCTTGCAAAAAATAAAGTATCCGGCAAAGAATATCTGAGCAAAATTGTTCCGTGGGTAATGGAACATGTGTACGGGGTAAAAGATATAAATAGTTTTTCTCCCGGTGAGCTTATGGCTATTTATACAACTACGGTCAGTCTGACAAGTAATATTCGTACGGACGAAATAAAAAACTTGAAGACCTCGACAAATGGCAGCGTGAGCGAGGCGAATATTGTAAAGACTGCCGACGTCTCCGGGAAATAACAAAGCAGCCGCTTGACTGTGAAACCTGCAAATACCGACCGCCAGAGCTTATGGAAGGAAACAGGGAAGCAATGATGGCGTGGTATTTGATAAGGAATTGTAAGCGTTGTGCAATAGGTATTGGCGGTGCTGTTCCGCAGGGTGTGGACTGGCAGAGTGCAAGCTACATTTTTGATCGGTACAAAATCAGGGTTAGTGAACTGCTGATGGAAAAATTACAGAAGTTGGAAGATATTGAAATACAGGCGTTTATTGAGAAGACCAGGAAAGAAAATCCGGTAAGGAAAGGAGTAGTAAGAAGTGGCTAATGTTATAGAAACAAGGATTTTGTTAGCGTTAACGGACCTTTTAAGTCCAGGGCTTTTAAAAGCTCAACAAAATTTATCTAATCTGAATAAAACCGCTTCTTCTACATCCAGTATCTTTCGCGGTATTACCGCGCAGGCGGCAGGTGTTACTGCGGCTTTGACGGGTATGTATACTGCAGGCGGAGCTATAGGTGAGCTTATAAAAGCTCCCTATGAGTTTGCCAAAAACATGGAAACGAATCAAATCGGTATATCCGGTATATTACAGTCTATGACTGAACTGGATGGAAAAACACTGGAATGGAATTCAGCAATGCGGATATCTAACGGTATCCTAAAAGATTTAAACGATGCCGCATTAAGAACAGCTGCAACCAGTGAAGATTTAATTGAAGCATTCCGGGCCCTGCTGGGACCAGGTCTTGAAGCCGGTATGACGATAGATCAGCTGAAAGAATTTACAACTGTTGGTGTAAACGCGGTAAAATCATTAGGTTTGCCCCGGAATCAGATCGTACAGGAATTACGTGATATGGTGCAGGGCGGTATCCGTCCTCAATCCAGTACGCTGGCAACCTCTTTGGGGCTTACAGATGCCGATATCAAAGAAGCTAAAAACAGTGCAGAAGGTCTGTACGCCTTCCTTATGAAACGTATGGAAGGTTTTAAAACAGCAGCTTTGGAAACGCCGAAAACTATGGCTGGCTTGACAGATCAAATCAAGGAAGGCTACACAAGAACATCTGCAATAGCTACGGAACCCTTATACGATTATTATAAGGAAATACTGGAAGATATAGCCGAACTGTTCTTAAATCAGAAGACTTTTGAGTTGAATTCTGAAACCGTTGATAATATCAAGGCGTTTAGCGAACATGTTGTTAACGCTGCAAAAGGTATGGGTGAGCTGGGTAGTGCGGCTAGTACCATTGTTACTCCCTCTCTGGAAAAAGCCGGTACAGCCGCAGGTTTTTTAGCGGATCATACTAAAGAGGTCGGCATAGCTCTTGCGGCGTGGAAAATAGGTAATATTGCCCTAGATATTGCAAATGTGGCCGTACAGACCAATAACGCATATCAGGCGCAGACTTTGCTGGGTACGGCGGTACAGAAGGTCAACGGCTACTGGAATCAAAATAAAATAGCGGCACAGGGAGCGTATCAGCAGGAGATACAGGCGGCAAAAAATGCGGCGGTGGTAATCGAACAGGCTGAACGCCAAAAACAGGCAGCACAAAAAACAAGCGCAATAGTCAGTGATGCTGTTGTTAAGGCGGCGCGCAAAGATAATATGAAGTTGGCAGATGACCTTGCTCTTGCGGCTGTACATTATCAAAAACTTGGTGTATCCGCACAAGAAGCAGGGAAAATGCAACTGCAGGCTGCGCGGCAAGCGGCTAAAGGGCAACTGGATCTGGCAAGACAAACCCTTGATGCTCAGGAAAAACATATTTTGGCAGCAAATGCAGCATTAGAGCATGGAAAAAAACTGCAAAAGATGCAAAATTATGCGTTAGGAGCTGGCAGTGCATTGACAGGTCTAGGTGTTACTGTTCAAATGCTTACGGATGATACTAACGATTTTGCACAAAGTATGGGAGATACAGCTATAAATGTAGGTATTGCAATAAGTGCCATTGGTGGGCTTATAGGCTGGCTTTCTAAGTTGTCCACTGCATATAAAGAAGTTGCAAAAATGGGAGCTGCAGCAGGGCTTCTTACAACATTGGGTACTGCTGGTGGTACAGCTATAGGTACAGGGTTGGCTGTTGGTGCCGGGACGGTTGGTATTTATGCAGGGATGAATGGTTTATCTCTGGATGATGTATTGCATAGATACGAGCTTGCACTGTCGAACACAGCAGATAATAAATATTTGTCTCAGGGTGAAAGTGATGATTGGGATTTAATAAAAAATCCTAATTTTAACCCCAGGGCTATGACGATAAATGCCGTAGAAGCGGCGAAATGGACTTATGATCCCGATGCGGCATTAAAAGACGCAATGGAAGAAGCCAAGAGATTAACACTGAAAGATTTTGGCGATAAATCCGCTGAGAAAGAAGATAAGAAGGCTAAAGCGTCGGCAGATAAGGCACTGAAAGAGCTTACAAAGTGGAAAACTAAAATAGATGAACTCACTAAAGATCTGGATGTCGATATAGCCGAGCTTACGCAGTCCCCACTGGAAATAGCACAAGCTAAACTCGAAGCGCAGATTGAAGAAATGAATTCGACTGTTGAACGGGCAAAAGTTGCTGGTGTAGATGCTGCAGAAATAGGTGCTGTTCAGGAAAAGATAAATAAGTATCGGGAGCTGAAAGAAGCTCAGAATAACCGTGACTGGGTAACTGAAAGTCATAACATGGAAATGGAACGCCTGCAGGCGTTGGAAAACAGTTACGGAGATTATTACAGCAATATCGACGCTATGCGTATGGCAGAGCTGGAAAACTATAAACAGCAGTTAGCGAAGATGTTGGAAAGCGATAAGCTGACGCAGGAAGAAATGCTTCGTATCCAGCAGGAATATGCAGCGGCAAGTCAGGATCTTGTTGAGGCACAAGCTTCAGATATGGCGGCTTCATGGGAAAATGCTTTGGACGTAGTAAAAAACTATCAGGCAGATTTTTACCAAACTTATGTAGATGGCTTTGACAGCATTATCGGAGAGTTCGAAAGCTTTGGTCAGAATATGATCACCGAACAGCAGTCTTTCTCCGAGGCATCTAAAGAATTGTTTAAAAACCTTACTAACGACATTCTTAATATGATGATGAAAGTCATAATGCAGGGCTTGGTTATGAATGCCATTATGAGTATGTTCGGTATCGGTGGCGCCAATAACATAAAAACGGCTGCTAATGGTATAAGATATCAGGATTTTGGCGGGACCATAGTTTCCAGTGTACCTTCCAGCGTTTTAAAGATAGGTGGAGGAACAAGAGCCAAAGGCGGTTATTCTTCTCCCGGACTATATCTAGTTGGAGAAGAAGGCCCGGAAGTAGTTGATTTTAACACGCCGGGGCGGGTATACACCGCAGCGCAAACCAAAGCAATGTTCAGCGGCGAAAGCCGGGGCGGTAGCAATAATATCAACATCAAAGTAGAACTTATCAATGAAAGTGGTACTCCGCTCGAAGCACAGCAGACATCAACTACTTGGGATGGCGAAAGTTATGTTATAGGCATACTCATAAAAGCAATAAGCACTAATAGAGGCGGTATTAAAACACTCTTGAAGGGGGTGGCTAATTCGTGATCACGTTTCCGGAAATACGGCCTCCGAGTTATCCGATAGGTATGGAAGTAGAGGATAATTCACTGCGTAGTAATTTTGAAGATGGAAGTATGCAATCACGGGTCAAATTTACACGCAGCAGGGCAAAATATACTTTGAAATGGAATTCTCTGCCGCAAGATGAATATGAGATTCTTTATGAGTTTATAACGAAAAAAGTCAAGTATTCGGCGCAGAGTTTTACCTGGACGAATCCTGCGACGAATAAAGAAATAGAGGTTCGGATAACCAATGTCAGTAATGTTGAACTAAGCACTTTAGATTATTGGACCATAACCTTAGAGCTGACGGAGGTGTAAGATGCTCAGTTTGTCAGCTATTGCTAAAGCAGAAAAAAATAAGCTGTCTACAGACAGCGCCTTTATCATACTTTTGGATATTTGCTTTGAAGAACCGATACGCATTTGTTATAACATCGAGGACGTAATTTGGAATGGTAATTTGTATCAGGCGTTTCCGTTCTCGTTAGGTGAAGTAGGAGAAGACAGTACCGGCAGTGATCCAAACTTGGAGATCCAGGTAGATAATGCATCCCAGGCTTTGCAGTATTATGTCGAAGAAGCTGGCGGCGGAAATAATACGGAAGTCATTGTACGCGTGGTAAACAGTAAAGCATTGGACGAGGCTACAGCGGAAGTAGAAGAACACTATGTAGTTCAGAAATGCACTGTCAATCAGCAGTACATAACATTTACATTAGGCAGCGGCTACAGTTCCAAAACACGTCGTCCTTTAAACAGGTATATGAAAAATAACTGTCCCTTTAAATATAAGGGGCTTCGTTGTGGAGCGACAAGCGAACTGGCAACATGTAACCATACTCTGCAGGACTGCCGGGAGCGCAACAACAGCCAACGTTTTGGCGGCTTCCCGGGTATTGACCAGAAAGGGGTGTACATCAATGGATAAAACAATAAATTACGCCGATCTAATTGGGGTACAGTTTAAAAATCGAGGCAGGGACATAACAAGTGGCGTAGATTGTTATGGTTTGGTAATGGAAGTATATCGGCGGTTCGGAATAGACTTGCCGGAGTTCACGGCTGATTTTGACGACGTGGAGAAAATAAATTCCTTAATTTGTACAGAGGCTGTCAAAACAAGCGTATGGCGTGAAGTAAGTAAAGGTAAAATATCAGCTCCTTGTATTATCGCTATTCGTTTTGGCGCGCCGCCTGGAATCGTCAATCATACAGGCTGTTATATCGGTAACGGCAAATTTATCCATATCAGGGAAAATATAGGTGTATGTATAGATCACATTGAATCTCCGGCATGGCGTAAAGTGATTGTCGGGTTTTATGAATATATAGGAGATCGTAATGGTAAGGCTGGTAATCGTTAAAAATCCTTTCGCTCCTGCAGAGGGCAGAATAGTAAAGCTAATAGAATGTGAAGGTACTTCTATAGAAGAGCTTTTAAAGCAGTACGCTATAGAAGGTGTGGAACTGCAGGCAACGATAAATGGTTATATGGTAGAGGGGAGAACAAAAGTTCGCTCTGGTGATTTTGTCGTATTATTCCCTGTAATAGCTAAAGGCGGCGGTAAAGTTTTAGGCGTTATAGCTGCTGTTGCCCTGTCTGTTGTATCATTTGGTGTTGGTGGATTAGTAAGTGGTGTTGGTTGGTCTGCTCTCGGGGCAACTGCAGGTTGGACGACAATCGGTTATTTGTCAGCAGCAGCGGTAATGTTCATAGGTTCTTCTCTTATAGGAAGAACCTTTTATGGTACTTCTGATCTGGGATCATATGGCAGCTATGAAAATAACCCGACGTATTCGTGGAGCGACGTTCAAACAATGGAAGGGCAGAATAATGCCATAGCCATCACCTACGGCACAGTAAAAAGTGCTGGTCAGACAATATCAAAATTTGTGAGCATAGCAAGCGATAAGGAATATCTTAACTGGCTTATTGCTGCAGGTGAAGGCCCGCTCACTATCTCTAATGTTTTAGTAAATGATAACCCGGTAGAGTATTACGAAGGAATGACTTTAGAGACCAGAGAGGGCGTAAATAATCAGCCGATAATCAGTAACTTTAACGATACCTACTTTACAAAATCTCTCGGCTATCAACTTTTGGAAACAGAGCGAATAGATTCCGCTCAGGGGAATGCTACAGAAGGCATTATTGCAAAAGTTGAGTTTTCGAGCGGTTTATACTATGCAGAAGATAATGGTTCGTTGGGTAATGCGTGGGTAGAACTGCAGGGCCTTTACAGAAAGAAAGGGGAAACAGACTGGACACAGTTTATCGGTGAAAGGGTCAACGGCAGTCAGTCTTCGGCGCTCAGGAGAGAATGGCGGGTAGACAATCTGCCTTCCGGTGAGTATGAAGTCAAAATGAAGGTGATTGCCCGGAGCCATGAGGTTACGAACAGCCGTGCTTCCGTAAGGTGTTATTGGAGCAGTGTGACATCTATAGTCTACGATGATTTTTCTTATCCCAATATAGCCCTTGTCGGAATAAAAGCCCTGGCAACTGACCAGATCAGCGGCAGTCCGACGGTAAGCTTCTTAAAAACCCGTGAGTATGTATTGGTATGGAATCCGTATACCGAGATATACGAACAAAAAGCTTCTGATAATCCGGCGTGGGCATGTTATGACATGATCCATATGGCAAGCCAGCTTTATAACGTGAATACATTGCTTTTTGAATATGAGGTAAGAGGCGTAAAGAAAGAGCTTATGCTGTATGATCAGTTTAAGGAATGGGCTGATTTCTGCGACAGCAAAAACTTCAAAATCAACATCGAAATCAACCAGGCTGGCGATATACTGGAAGTTATCAATCAGAAAATCGCAAATGTCGGCCGTGGCATGGTAGTGCGCTTTGGCACCCGATACGGGTGTGTATGGGATTGCGTAAAACAGCCGGTACAGATGTTTGGAATGGGCAATATTATAAGCGGCAGCTTTCAGGAAGAATTTTTGCAGACCTCAGATCGTGCCAACCTTGTAGAAGTAACCTATACCGATGCGGCAAGCGACTATTCCCGGCAGACGGTTTGTATCTACAGCGATACGTATGATCAGGAGGAAGAAGAAAAGGCGGCGCAAATCACCTATGATGGAATAACGAGTTACGAACAGGCGTACAGGGAAGGTGTATATCAGCTTTATTGCAATAAATATCAGTTAAGGACGATAAGCTTTCAGGCGAATGTTGATGCAATAGCCTGTACGTTGGGGGACGTTATACTGGTCGCACATGATGTTCCCAAATGGGCTAAAAGCGGGCGTATTTATGCGATAAGCGGAAGATCGCTGTTACTGCCGGTAGAACTCGATAGTACAGAAGGTTCATATCGAATCATGTACAGAACCGTCAATGATAACCTTTATTCAAGTGCCGTGGAGATCGAAAGAAATGAGAATGGCTGGTGCCAGGTGTATGTACTGACACCGTTTGCGGAAGATGATCCGCCTCAGGTCGATGATATTTTTGACCTTGCACTGGCGAATGTGGGAAGTAAGCCGTTTGTCGTTAAGTCGATAACCAGAGAGCAGGATTTCACAAGAAAGATAGAGTGTATCGAGTATAATGAGAATCTTTATAACGAAGATTATGAGATCCCTCCTATCCAGTATGCGACACCGAGCCAAACAGCCCAAAACGTTACAGGGCTGAATGCTTCGCAGATAACGTATGTTACAGAAGACGGGCGGCGGGTATCAAGGCTGTATGCCTCTTGGAACATACCCAGCAACGGCGGGAGGTTTACGGTGCTGATATCTTCTGATGGCGGTAATACCTACAGTGTTTTACAGTCACAAATCAGTGCTTCACAAATCGAAACTGATATGACAGCTAATACAGAATATTGGATCAAAGTTGTTACGGTACTGGGGATAACGAAATCCAGCGGCGTTATTTACGGCCCGATCCCGATAGGGGAAGATAAAAAGCCTCCGGATGTAACCAGTCTGGATACTGAGGTACTGGCCAACGGGACCAGACGTTATAATTGGAGCTTTGAATATCCTGATCCTAACGATATTGCCGGATTTAAGTTTAAGTACATTCAGGGTACTACGCCGAACTGGGAAAATGGTTATTTAGTCCAGGAAGGGTTAGTTGTAACTCAGCCTTACGAAACATCTACAGTAAGACAGGGCGAACATACCATAATGATAAAGGCAGTAGATAATGCCGGACAGGAAAGTAAAAATTACGCTGCCTGCGTTGTAGATTTTGGTGAGCCGTTAGAAGAAAACGTTCTTTATACCAAAGATTTTTCGGAAAATAACTGGGGCGAGATAGAAACTGACGGCAGCATAGCAGAAGACGGAACGATCCATTCTAATCAGACCAGCGCCTATTGGAAAAGTAAAACAAATCATTTCTGGCAGGGGAAAAACGTAAATCATTGGGACGGAACATTTTCGTCATTCTATCTTGCGACATCCTTTACAGCGCCAGCCAGCGGCAATTTTTGGTTGAAGTATGATATCCGTGGCTATTCTAATTTGATGTACAAAATCAGGGGAAAAGATAATCTGTACAAACAGTATTCGACAAAAGTAAAAGTTTCAGGCGGGGATGTAATAGACATTAGCTTTGAAACACCGGAAAGCGGGTCAGCAACAGTATTGTATAAGTTACTGGCAATAATAGATGTTCCTGACCAGCAGGAGCATTTTGAGAATCTTGTTATTCCGGAAGACGGTTTGACATTGCCGATAAAAACGCCGAATTACTACACGA